>CEUL01148722.1_pt1 | contig 75629 bp, 65 predicted proteins | sample 427021 | NCBI WGS metagenome assembly CEUL01 (sample SAMEA2622800, study PRJEB7988) | marine metagenome | isolation source: saline water (ENVO:00002010), including | reverse complement strand
CGAAACCGTCGTGCATAAAAAAGGGCAGCCCTTGGGCTGCCCTTTTTGCTATCCGGCTATTATTCGCTTAGCTTTTCGGGCCAGCGGCTACGATAGCGTCAGAGACGTCAAACTTGGTGATGTTCTCTTGGAACAGTTTCGCCAATTTGCTGGCTTCCTGGTCGTAGGCTGCTTCATCGCCCCACGCCTTGCGTGGGTTGATGTATTTGTCGTCTACGCCCGGAATTGCCTTGGGGATAGTCAGGTTCAGAATATCCAGTTGCTCGGTTTCTGCGCCGATCAACGCGCCACTTTGTGCCGCGGCAACCACAGCGCGAGTCACTGGGATGGGGAAGCGCGAACCGGTGCCGCCAGCTGCGCCTGAGCCGCCAGTCCAGCCGGTGTTGATCAGGTAAACCTGAGAGTCGAAGTCTTCAATACGCTTCATCAACAGCTCGGCGTATTCGCCTGCGGGACGCGGCATGAAGGGCGCACCAAAGCACGTGGAGAAAGTGGGGTGGATACCTGCTTCTGCGCCCAGCTCAGTTGAGCCAACGCGGGCGGTGTAGCCGCTCAGGAAGTGGAAAGCCGCCGCTTCTTTGGACAGGATAGAGATCGGAGGCAAAACGCCTGACACGTCACAAGTCAGGAAGATAACGGTTTTCGGTTCGCCGGCGGCATTCTCGATAACGCGTTTTTCAACGTTTTCCAGTGGGTAACAGCAGCGGCCGTTTTCCGTCAGGCTTGTGTCGTCGTAGTCTGCGGTGCGGCTGTTTTGGTCGATTACTACGTTTTCAACGATGGCGCCGAAGCGGATGGCGTCCCAGATGATGGGCTCGTTCTTCTGGCTCAGGTTGATGGTTTTGGCGTAGCAGCCGCCTTCAATATTGAATACTGAGCCCTTCGCCCAGCCGTGCTCGTCGTCGCCGATCAGGTAGCAGCTAGGGTCTGCAGACAGGGTGGTTTTACCCGTGCCAGATAGGCCAAAGAATAAGGTGGTGTTGCCTTGCTCATCGACGTTCGCTGAGCAGTGCATTGGCATAACGTCTTTCTCTGGCAGCAGGAAGTTTTGCACAGAGAACATGGCTTTCTTCATTTCACCGGCGTAACGCATGCCTGCCAGCAGTACTTTGCGCTGGGCGAAGTTAATGATGACGCAGCCGTCAGAGTTAGTGCCATCGCGCTCGGGGTCGCATACAAAGCCCGCGCAGTTCAGAATTGTCCACTCTTCCTTGGCTTTTGGGTTGTACTTCTCAGGGCGTACAAACATGTTGCGACCAAACAGGCCTTGCCAAGCGGTTTGCGTGTTAACAACAACGGGAATGTAGTGATCTTCGTGAGCGCCAACGTGCAAGTTAGAAACGAAGCGATCGTGGTCGGCGAGGTAGTCTTCTACACGGCTCCACAGCGCATCAAATTTGGCGGCGTCGAAGGGGCGGTTAACACTGCCCCAATCGATGCTGTCAGCCGTTGATGGCTCTTGAACAACAAAGCGGTCACCGGGAGAACGGCCGGTACGCTTGCCAGTGGTTACCACCAGCGCGCCTGTGTCGGCCAGTTGGCCTTCGCCGCGGGCCAGCGCTTGCTCGATTAATTGGGCGGGGGTTAAATCTTTATAAACAGTTGTTTCAGCACTCATTCTCGGTATTCCTGTCACGTCGTCCCTGGGGACATTAGGAGGTCACAGTTGATCGGGGTAAACCCCCCGCGCGGGTGGCCAGATTTTGAAGGCGGCTATTATTGCAAAAATCGCCAAGCGGCGCTAACCCTGATCGCCGCCGATCTGCGGCGATTTTGGTTTTTTTTCACTCAATGTCGAGTGTTGGGCGCTGGGTCACCAAAGAGATTGGCAATATCCCCGGCGTCAAAGTGGAATTGGCGGTGGCAGAACTCGCAGTGGCTATCTATTTTCCCCTGCTCACTGAGAATGCTCTCCAGCTCTTCTCGACCCAGAGAAACCAGTGCGGATTCCATGCGTTGCTGGCTGCAGCTACAGACGAATTTTAGCGACTTGGGCTCGAATACCCGCACCGTTTCTTGGTGGTACAGGCGGTACAGTAAGCGGTCTGCGCTGAGTGTCAGTAGCTCTTCTTGTTGAACGGTATCGGCCAGGGTGGTGAGGTGCTGCCAAACGGCGGCATCACTTTGTTGCTCCGGCAGCTCTTGTAGCAGGATGCCCGCGGCGGTTTCGCCATCGGCGGATAGCCACAAGCGGGTGGCCAATTGCTCGCTCTGGCGGAAGTAGGCCTCTATACACGCGCCGAGATTCGCGCCATCTAAGCTGACAATTCCTTGATAACGTTGCCCTTTTTCAGGGTCGATAGTGATGGCTAGCTGACCGTTGCCCAGCAGGCTATGAAAGTCCTCGCCGATCGCCTGGCCGGCGTCGCGAGCAATGCCGCGAATATCGCCGTTGGAATTTGCCTCGGCCATAATGAGTGGGACCTGACCGTCCCCGCGAACCTGCAGAATCAGGCTGCCGCGAAATTTAATGGTGACACTCAGCAGGGCTGCGGCAACCAAAAATTCCCCCAGCAAAGCCGCGACGGCTGGCGGGTAGTGGTGGTTTTCCAGCATCTCGCGATAGCTTTGCTGGATCTGGATATGCGCGCCTCGCACATCACTGCCGTCGAAAATGAAGCGGTGAACTTGATCACTCATAAGGGGCTGTTTAGTCCTGTTGTTCGCGGAATCGGTGAATTTGGCGGCGCTGTTTCTTATTGGGGCGCTCGCTGCGCAGTACCCCTGCTGCAGCCCCCAGCGCTTTCCGGTCGGCTGCATTCTGCTGGCGCTTGGCAATACTGGCGTCGGTTTCGCGGTAGAGTAAGGCGGCTTCGGGCGCGCCACGCCGCTGGTCGGAGATAGCGATAATCTCGACTTCGCGCTCGTCCCAGCCGGTGCGCAGCGTTAGCATGCCGCCCACTTCTACTTCCTTGCTTACCTTGCAGCGGGCGCCATTATAATGCACTTTGCCGCCCTCTATGGCCTGTTTTGCGATGCTGCGGGTTTTGTAGAAACGGGCGGCCCACAGCCACTTATCCAGGCGAAGGCGTTGTATGTCTTTGCTCAATCTCGGTCTCGCGGTGGTATTGGCAGAATTTCGTCAAAATGCTCGATAGCGGGGTAGCTTAACCCCTGGCGCAGGGGCGCGCGACTGTCGGGGCGCTTCATGGTAATTAAGTGGCGTATACCGTGGCGAGCGGCAGAGTCTAACACGGTGGCGGTATCGTCAATCAGCAGGCTGCGAGCGGGCTCGTAATGCCAGTGTTGGGCGAGCTTTTGCCAGAAGGTGTCGTCCTCCTTGGGTAGGGCGAGTTCGTGAGAGGTAATGATGCGCTGAACCCACTGACCAAGGCCGGTTTTTTCCAGCTTGATATCGAGGCCGCCCTGGTGGGCATTGGTGACCAGCCAAACATCCCGGCCGCTGCGTTGCAGGGCATTCAAAAATCGTTCTGTGCTGGGGTGCATGCGAATGAGGTGGCTAATTTCGCGTTTGAGCGCGGTGATGTCGAGTTGAAGCTCTTCAGACCAGTAGTCGAGGCAGTACCAGTTCAGTGAGCCGCGCTCAGCCATGATGCGGGCGATCAGTTCTTCACTAACGGTTTGGAGGTCGCCGCCATGAATCTCGGTGTACCGGCGAGGGAGGTGCTGTGTCCAGAAAAAATTGTCGTAGTGCAGGTCGAGTAGTGTGCCGTCCATGTCTAACAGAACGGTGTCGACGTCTTGCCAGTTAATCATAGTGCCGCGCCCTAATTGCGCGGCGAAAACTAGCGCGCCGCGTTGACTCGCATTGCCTGGTGGCTAATGGCATCTTTCATATCAATGGTTTCAGCGTAGTTCACATTGAGCCACCACTCATCGCGGTTGCTACGGAATTGATCGATAGGGCGGCCGCGATGCTTATTTTCGCTGAAGATAGAGTTTGTGCTGTTCGCTGCTGTTGCCATCACTGTGTCCTCTGCTGTGCGCTTAAGTGGTTGCGCTGTTCGAGTGTTAACCATAGTGATAGCGGCTCGGCAGCAGTATAGGGAAAAGCCCGTAATCAGTGAAGTGCTGCAGAAAAATGTGCGCTGTGCACGGTGTTAGCACACGTTGCCTTGGTTGATGTGTCACCGCATATCGGTGTTGATAATCACGTGAATTGCTGAGCTTAAGCGCGAGCGGTGTTGGCGCTGGCGTCGATGAATTCCGCGTAGTCCACGCTCAGCCACCATTCGCTGTGGTTGAGGCCTAGGCGAGAAAGGCGGCGGGCGGCGGCCCGAGGTCGGAAAATGCTGTCGGTGTCTTTTTTTGCCGATAATTGCGCGTTGGAGCGGCGCTTTAAAAATTGCGTTGCCATGGTAGCCCCCAGTGATTCGGTATTTTTAATACTGGAGTGACTGTAGCAATGTCATATCTTCCTGCGTATACGCAATAGTCGGTAGCGGCATTTACCTAGGGCCTGTTAACAGGCCTGGCCGCTACCGACTATCACTTCCGTACTTGCTGGCTAAGCAGATTGGTTGCCGGATGGGATGTCTTTGAATGCCATGCCCTTATCCGCTCTGGGCTCCTGAGGCATGCCTAATACCTGTTCGGCAATGATATTGCGCATGACTTCATCGGTACCACCCGCCAGGCGAATACCGGGAGAGAACAGGGCGGTTTTCTGGAAGTGGGCCTGCTGCGGCGCGAAGTCGGGGTTCATCACCGGGCCGCCTTCACCGAGCAATTGCAGGGCATAGTTGGCAATGTCTTGATTCATCACGGCACCGACCAGTTTTCCGAGCGCGGCTTCGGCGCCGGGCATTCCCCCTTTGGCCACAGCGGTGAGCATGCGGTTGGTGGAGGCCTTGATCCCGGCGTGCTGGCAGTACCAATCGGCCAAGTGCTCGCGCACAGAGGGGTTGTCGGATACTGGCTCGCCGTCTATCTGCAGCGTTTTGACTAATTGCAGTAGCTCTGGGAAACCGTCCGGCTGGACGCCGGAGATCGCCAGGCGCTCGTTCATCAGCACTAACAGCGCAGCGCCCCAGCCGCCGCCAACCTCGCCGAGCCGCTGGCTGTCTGGAATCTCGGCGTCATTGAAAAATACTTCATTAAAATGCGCGTCGCCATCCATTTGCTTGATGGGCTTAACCTCCACGCCGGGCTGGTGCATATCGATGTAAAACATCGTCATGCCGCGGTATTTAGACACCTCGGTATCGGTGCGGCACAAAATAACACCGTAGTCCGAGTGCTGGGCGCCAGAGGTCCAGATTTTCTGGCCGTTTACTACCCATTTGTCACCTTGCTTGACTGCGCTGGTACGCAGCCCGGCGACGTCGGAACCGGCACTCGGTTCTGAAAACATTTGGCACCAAACATCTTCAGCGCTGGCCATTCTTGGTAGCAAGTGCTGTTTTTGCTGCTCGCTGGCGAAGTGCATAATCGCCGGGCCACAGTTGCCTATGCCAATAACAAAGTAGCCATCGGGCTCGGCATAATTGGCCACTTCTTGAGACCAAATCACTTTGTGGATCTGGCTCAAGCCGGCGCCGCCATACTCTTTAGGCCAGTCGAGACAGGCAAATCCCGCGTCGGCCACTTTTTTGTACCAGCGTTTGGCATCGTCATAGCGTTCGGCCTGGGAGGGGCGACCCGCGCCGGTTTGTTTTGGGCGCGCATTGGCAGTGAGCCATTGGCGTACTTCTGCGCGAAATGCTGCTTGTTCGGGGGTATCTTTGAAGTCCATTGTCAGCTCCGGTGCTTAAGCAGTTAGCAGTTGTTCGGTGAGGCGGTTTTTCCAGACGGGGGCGCTGCCGATAACGCTTGAGAGTAGCTGGGCGCGTCGGTAGTAAAGGTGGCAGTCAAACTCCCAGGTAAACCCCATGCCGCCGTGGGCCTGAATGTTCTCTTTGCTGCACAAGTAGTAGGCGTTTATCGCGCTGACGCGAGCGGTGGCGGCGGCCAGAGGCAACTCGCGTTCGCCATCGGTCATGGCCCAGGCCCCATAGTAGGCGTTGGATTTCGCCAGCTCCTTTGCCACAAACATATCGGCGAGCTTGTGTTTAATCGCCTGAAAGGAGGCAACTTGGCGACCAAATGCGTAGCGGCCTTCGGTATAGGTTTTTGCCATATCAATTACGGCTTCACAGCCGCCTACTTGCTCAAAGCTGAGCAGTACGGCGGCGCGATCAAGTAGCTGTTGATAGCAATGGGAGAAATCTTCGCCATTGCCCAACGGCTCAGAGGGGGCGCCGGTAAATTGAAGTGTGGCCATTGCCTGACTGGGGTCGATTGTCTGCTGGACTTGGCGTTGTATGGCACTGTGGTTGAGGTCTGCCTTATAAAAGGCCGTGCGGCCGGCTTCATCGCGCGCAGCAATAATGGCGAAATCAGCGGTGTGGCCGTGCAAAACAGCCTGAGCCGTGCCGTTCAAGACGGCGTCGCTAGCCGTAATGGTATTTATCGCGCCGTGGTTGAGACTGCGCGTTTCGGGCAGGGCAACACAGGCTATGGCGTCGCCGCTGGCCAACTGAGGAAGCCATTCAGCCTTCTGGGTGTCGCTGGCGCAGAGTTTTATCGCCTCGGTGGCGAGGTAGACTGAGGCGGTAAAGGGCAGTGGTGCCACTGCGCGACCCAGCTCCTGGGCGATGACGCACAGCTCCAGATAGCCCATGCCGAGCCCCCCGAATTCTTCGTCGATCGCGATGGCGGGCCAGCCAAGCTCGGCCACCTGTTTCCACAGTGTTTCGTCATAGGCTCTCGCGTGCTCAAGGGCCTGTCGCGCGCGGTCTGGCGGGCATTCTCGGCTCAGAACGAGGCGAGCTTGGTCCTGAATGGTTTTCTGGTCGTCGGAAAAATCAAAATTCATAGATCGGCTCCTACTATTTTTATCTAATACGGCCGTATTAGTTTGTTGGATTCGCGTGCGCAATGCAGCAGTGATATGAGCCAACTAACTATAGAAGAGCGAGAAATAAAAAACGGCCACTAGAAGCTAGCGGCCGTTTAGATAAAGCGGGGGGAGCTGAGATTAGAAGCGCAGTGCGCGCATGCTGGCGTGGAATTCAGCTTTGCTCACAGGGTGCTGACGGTAAATCAGTGCCAAGCGTCCAGTTAGCGGCACGAGGTCATCAATGCTCAGGCTCTTGCCGGTTTGCGCATTGTAGTTGCGCAGCGGCTCGATGAGCAGTTCGCGCCACAGGCGGTCGGACTCATCGTTGTCGATGTGCGGCATGATCTCTGCGGAATTGCGGCCGCTGGTGATTTCCAGGCGGTTGTCCTCGGCGGGGCGGTAGTTGGCAGTAAACCAAATACACTCTTCCAGCATACGAGGGAAATCCTCTTTATATTCTGCAACGACATCCTTGAGCTGTTCGAACATGCGATTGCGCTCAATATCGACAAGCGAAGAGATGATGTCGGATTTGCCGGTGAAGTAGCGATAAACTGTCCGCCGCGTCACGTTGGCGACATTGGCAATGTCTTCGATGGTTGTAGACTTAACGCCTTTCGCTGCAAAGCAGCTTACGGCCGCCTCAAGCAGGAGTTTCTTGCCGGTTACCAGATCATCTACTCGGGCGCCATTGCCCCAACGTTTGTTCGTTTTCATACTTACCACGCTCTGAATTTACAACACGGTTCTTACAGCTTGTTTGTGTGTCACTATGCTAGCACGCTGTAATCTTGCAGATGATCAGAAAAAGGCCAAATCGACTAAGGGATTATACGTATAGCCTGTGAAGTAGTGATCATTTTGGTGCAAAACGGCCCTGCTTGCCTCTCTATATCCCGTTGGATGCGCGGCGTGACAGCAACGATCTGGCTCGGCATAATGCCGCTCATCACTGAAGAGGATACCTGTGCATGCCATACGCGACGATAACTGGATGGGGTAAATGCGTTCCCCCCGCTGTGCTGAGTAATGAAGACCTGACAACCTTCCTCGATACGTCTGATGAGTGGATCTCGACGCGTACCGGGATCAAAGAGCGCAGAATCTCTCATGTGTCCACCGCGACTCTGGCAAGCATGGCGGCAAAGCGCGCCCTGGCCGCCGCCGACCTCGACCCTGCCGAGCTGGACATGATCATTATGGGAACCGCTTGCCCGGATACGCTGATTCCGAATTCGGGGTCGTTCGTGCAGGACAGTATCGGCGCGACCAATGCGGCGGTTTTTGACCTCAATGCGGCCTGCACGGGTTTTGTTTATGGTCTAAGTGTGGGCACGGCCATGATCCGTTCTGGTGCAATGAAGAAGGTGCTGGTAATCGGCGCGGATCGAATCCCCTATTTCCTCGACTACAGCATGCGCGATGTAGCGGTGCTGTTTGGCGACGGTGCGGGCGCAGTCATCCTTGAAGCAGGTGAAGAAGAAAGCGGCATGCTTGCGGAGCGTTTGGGTTGCGATGGCGACGCGCGCGATATTCTGTCGGCGCGTGATTCCGGTACCGTTCGTGAGCGCTTTGCCGGTATCGATGGTTATTACGATATCAATTTCGAGGGGCCGGAAATATTTAAACGCGCGGTGCGCGGCATGGGCCAAGCGGTAACGGACGTACTTGATAAGTGCGGGCTGGCTGCTGAAGACGTGGATGTGCTGGTCCCGCATCAGGCGAATATTCGTATTATCGAAACGCTGATGAAGCGTTTGAAGGCGCCGGAAGAAAAGGTCATCGTTAATATTGAAAAATATGGCAACACTTCTGCCGCGACGGTGCCGATTGCGTTGTGTGAAGCGCTTGAGCAGGGCCGCATCAAGCCCGGCGACCACATTTTGACAGCCGCCTTTGGTGCAGGTCTAACCTGGGGGGCGGCACTCATTAAATGGGGTGATCGCGTGACGCCGTTGCGTGAATGCGAAGAAGATCTGCCGCCCTGCGATAAAACAGCGTTGGAGCTGCTGAAACCCTGGATTGACGGCAGCAATGCTGCAGCAGCCAAAAAAGCAGCCGAGGCAGATAGCTAACAGGCGCTGGCCAACCACTGTTTTACCCGCTGTACCGCGAAGGTGGCGCTGCGTAGCGCCCCTTCCGCATTGCCTCCAACGCAGTAATCCCCCGCCAATGCTATTTTCAAGCTGTCGTCAGCACGCTGTGAGTCGCTGATAACTGCTGTTTCCGGTCTGGCGAAACGCCAGCGCTGTATGTCGCTGTGTAGCAGTGGTGGCGTGGGCGCTATCGATGCCAGCTCGGTCATCACTCTATCGATAATTTCGTTGTCGCTGCGTTGTTCAAAGTGGTGGCTGGCATCGTCGGTCAGCTCGATGGAATAGCAGTGCTGATGGTCCCGTCCTGGCGCGGACGACAAGCAAACAATTCGGCGCAGTATCGCGTGCGATTCAATATCGATTATTTCGCTCGGCGTCCACGCACCGTCAAATTGAACAATCACCGTCCAGCCCGCTTGCCAGGGTGATTCGGCAATGGTGAGAGAGCTGGTTGTGGGTAACAGGTCTCGCGCCTGGGGGGCGGGGGTGGCGAGAATCACCGCCGAAAAATCACCGAGATCCTCCTCTTTGTCATCGCGCAATGACAGCGTTGTTGATGTTGGGTGAATGGCGGCTACTCGTTGCCCCCGGCGAACCTCAATGCCGTCAGCCAGAGCATGGCATAGTCGGTTGTTGCTGCCCGCCGCCGTGTAGTGTGTTTGGGTTGCTTGAGGCAGTAATTTACCGTCGCGCCACTGCGCGGTGGTATATGGTTGGGCGCTGATGGCGTCCCTAGGGAAGTATTGCAACTGCTCTGGCGTCAGGGCAAGTAAGGGGGCGCCGATATCAACGTTACCCCAGGGGTGCCTGCGCCGGGCGAGTCGCCCGCCCAGGCCGCGCGACTTTTCAAAGACGGCGACGGGTAGGCCGCACTCATTGAGCATTTTTGCGCAAAGCAGGCCGCTCAATCCGGCGCCGATGATGGCTACGGGGCGCAATGGGGCTTCTCAAGCACAAATTGGTAAACATCTATCGAGCCCGCGCGAAAGCCGCCTTCGCAATAGCCAAGATAGTATTGCCACATGCGTTTAAAGCGTTGATCAAACCCCAGCGGGATGATGTGTTCCCAGCGCGCATTAAACGCTGTCGCCCAGTGCGCCAGCGTTTTGGCATATGACAGGCCAAAGGGCAGCTCGCTTTTTATGTCGAAGCCCGCCTTGCTGGCATGGGAGCGGAAGAGATCTGGGCTGGGCAGCATTCCACCGGGGAAGATGTAGCGCTGGATAAAGTCCGGGTTGTCGCGGTAGCCTTCAAAACGTTTTTCTTCGATGGTGATCACCTGTATTGCCGCTCTGCCGCCTGGCTTGAGGCGGGCATACAGGGTGTCGAAATAGGTTGGCCAGTACTGTTCACCGACAGCCTCAAGCATTTCTATGGAAACAATGTGGTCATATTGGTCGCGGGTGTCGCGGTAATCGGTGAGGCTAAATTTGGCTCGGTCGCTAAGGCCGGCGTCCGCGATGCGTTGCCGGGCGTAGCTCAGCTGCTCTTTGGACAGGGTGATGCCGTGGAGGGAGGCATCTTTCTGCTGGCAGAGCTGTTCGGCAAAGCCGCCCCAGCCGCAGCCCACTTCCAAAACGCGGTCGCCACTCTGCACCGCCAGTTCATCAATCAGGCGCTGATACTTTCGGTGCTGGGCGCTGCGCAAATCATCAACGCCCTCCTCGAATAGGGCTGACGAGTAGGTCATGCTGTCGTCTAACCAGTGGCGGTAAAAGTGATTGCCCAGATCATAGTGGTAGGCAATATTGCGCTTGCTGCCGCGCTTATTGTTGGCGTTACGCCGGTGTTGTAAGCGCTGCAGCCACTGCTTGGTTTTGCCGCTCGCCAGCATATCGCCGAAGTGTTCCTCGTTGACCACGATCCACTCCACCAGCGCAGCCAAGTTGGGGCAATCCCAATCGCCATCCATATAGGCTTCGCTCCATCCGACAGAGCCGCCGCTAAAGGCTTTACGCAATCCTTTCCAGTTATTAAGAATCACACTGGGTGCCAGCCGCTTGTCATGTTGGTCGCCAAAGCTGAGCTGACTTTTGTTGGGTAAAGTGACTGTGAGTGAACCGATTTTGGCATTGGCGAGCGGTGCAAGCACCTTTGCCAGCAAGTTCCGTTGGCGTTTTCCCCACCAGCTGGTGCCAAGCTGGTGCTGTAATTCTATGGCGGCTGTCTTCATCGCGTATCCCGTTAACGATTACGTTTATGGTTTACGAATCATTACGAGAGACAGGGTATTTTGGTTCAGCGGGGCGGGGAAGTATTCGCATACCCTTGATATAGAGCTTAAGCGCCTGCCAGTGAATGGCAACCATCACGCTGGCGGTCATGAACGGCAGGCGGAAGAAACTGCCCAATAAATTCCAGTCGTTTAGTGTATGGCGAACACCCCGAAATACAGCGTGCAACAGCGCTTTGCCGGCTTCGGTCTCACGTATCGCAACAGCCAATCGGGGGCCTGGTTTGCGCAGCCGGAAGTGGTAAGTCGCCTCCATAGGAATAAAGGGTGAAACGTAAAACGCTTTATCGCAACGCTGACGAATAATCTCTTTCTGGCCTTCACCTGTGGCAGTAATTAAGTAGCTATGACGCTGCCCGAAGGTGTTGCTGACCTCGTACAGCACCGCGAAGATGTCATTACTGGCGTTGTAGCAGTAGTAAACGCTTAGGGGGTTAAAGGTGTAGCCAAGGATGCGCGGGTAGCACAATAATTCTGCACGATAGAGTGGCTCCTCAATACCGTGCTCGCGAAGCGTTTGTCGGAGGTAGTCTTTCGGCGCCCGGCCATCGCCAGCGCCGAAGTCGCGGTAGTGAAAGCTAAACAGGTTAAACCGGTTCACCGACAGCAGGCGACAGCGCGCGGCGTCTTGCTCGAGTTTGTCCAGGTCAAACAGAAAGCTGTCGATACGGTAGCGAAAGCGGTGCTTTACTGGCCGAAAGCGATGGTGGAGCACTTCGCCCCGATACAGGGCGCTGCTTGCGTCACTCATGCTGCTGAACTGCTAACCTCAACAGGCAGCGGCAGATTGATACGATCGTCCTCCGGTTTTACCTGCCAGGGGCGCAGGCTGCCACCGAGGCGCTCTGCCACTGCGAGCCCCGATTGGATGCCATCCTCATGGAAGCCGTAGCCAAAATAACTGCCGCAGAACCAGCTGCGTTGCTGACCTTGCAATGCCCAGAGGTCTGTTTGCGCTGCCAGTGCCTTGCCATCGAATACCGGGTGCTGATAGCTGAACTCGCGAAAAACGTGGCGAGCGCGGGGCTCGGTCAACGGGTTCAACGAGACGACGATGGGCTCTGCGCATGGTAAATGCTGCAGGGCGTTCATCCAGTAACTTACCGAGACCTTGGTTTCACCTTGCTGGCGGTCTCCCATGTAATTCCAGCTGGACCAAACAGTCGGCCGCTTGGGGAGCAAACGAGGATCGCAATGCAACACTGCGCGATTCTCCTCGTAACGGAAGGCGCCAAGCGTCTTGCGCTCGGCCTCGCTGCTTTGGCTGAGCATCGCGAGCGCCTGATCGGCATGGCAGGCAAAGACCACCTGGTCAAAGCGATGAGCCTCTCCAGAGTCATCGACAACAATCACGTGGTCCTCGAAACGGTCAACGCGGGAAATGCCGCAGTTGAGCTTGATGTGCTGTTCGAACGGCGCAGACAGCCGTTTCACATACTCGATTGAACCGCCAACCACGGTCCGCCATGTCGGCCGATTTTTTACCTGCAGCAATCCGTGGTTTTCACAGAAGCGCAGGAATGTTTTGGCCGGATAGGCGAGCATTTGGTTTACCGGCGTTGACCAGATGGCCGCGCCCATTGGCAGTAAGTGGTCGTCGCAGAAACCCGCACCGAAGCGCTCGCGTTTCAGTAGTTCTCCGAGCGACATGCTGTCAGGCAAAGTTTCCATCCAGTTTTCGCTTTCTCGGTAGAAACGCAGCAAGTCCGAGAGCATTTTCCAAAAGCGAGGGCGCAGTAGGTTGCGCTTTTGCGCGAACATAGTGGCCAGTGAGTTCGAGCCGCTGTATTCGAGTCTGCCGTCGTCAAGCGACACGCCGAATGACATGTCTGTGGCGAGGCTGTCGACGCCGAGCTGCTTGAAAAGGTTAACAAGGTTGGGATAGCACTTGTCGTTGAACACGATGAAGCCGGTGTCTACCGCCGTGGTGCCCGCGGTTGTGGAGATTTCCACGGTGTTACTGTGACCGCCTATGCGATCGTCTTTTTCGAATACGGTGATGGCGTGGCCACTGCGTTGCAGAAGCCAGGCGCAGCTCAGTCCCGAGATACCTGAGCCGATGATGGCGATTCGTTGCTTAGTTGTCATAGTGCGGGCAATTCTGATCTTATGAGTTATTAGTTACGTACTCCCTCACTATTGCGATCACTTTTCCTTGTTCTTATGTCACTTTATACGGACTTTGGGAAATAATTAACAGGGTGTTGGCTGTGCCCGTCCGTGCTCAGCGATCCAAGGAGATACTACCATGTCCCAACCCCGAAGGCTGTTTCGCTATGCCTTGCCCGGTTTACCCCTGTCCGCCCTTGGGCTGCCCTTTTATATTTACGTGCCGCTGTGGCTGGCTGAGCAGGGCAATTATGGTTATGCCTTAGTCGGAGCGGTCTTCTTTTTAGCGCGACTTGCCGATGTTGTCACAGATTTGCCCGTTGGCGCGCTGGTAGACCGGCTCGGAGCGCGAAGAATATTGTGGCTCGCTGGCTGGGTGCTGATGACACTGAGTGCGGCCTCGCTGTTATTCCTGCCTCATCCCTGGCCGACGGTTAGCCTGCTGCTGGCATTAGTAGTGTTGATGCTGGGGTGGACGCTGATTACGGTGCCCTGGCTTGCGCTACCAGTGACGCTTAGCCGGGATGACGACCAGCGTTTAGCGTTTAATAGCGCGCGAGAGGCCATGTTGCTGTTTGGCACGCTACTGGCCATGTTGGCGCCCGCGGTGTTTGCACCGGAGTACCTGATTACGGTGGCGGCTTTCATGCTTCTCCTGCTTTTGGTGGCAGTTTTATATCAGGGCAGTCATCGCCCGCCGCCGGGCACTGAAGCGGCACCTTTTCGCCATCTGTTGGCCGAGCCGCGCGTGTCGGCATTGGCGGTACCCTGGTTTTTAAACATGTTGGCGAATGCGATTCCCGGTACCGTGCTGGTGCTGTTTATGCGCGAGGTGTTGGAGGCCGAGGCAATGATTCCGGCCGCGCTACTGAGCTATTTCCTCGCGGGTCTGCTTGCCGTGCCGCTGTGGTACGGTCTCGCGCGGCGGTGGGGTAGCTTGTTCTGTTGGCGCCTCGGGTTGGTGCTGTCGGCGGTTTTATTTAGCTTTGCCATACTGCTTGGGGCAGGCGATGCGTACTGGTTTATAGCGATTAGTGTGGGCACCGGTTTGATGCTCGGTGCGGATCAGGCAATTCCCTCAGCGATGCAGACAGGTCTGGCAAAGAAGCTGATGGCAGAAAAACCGAATACCGCCATCGCGGCCAGTCTATTTGCACTGTGGAGCATGCTGGGTAAGGCGGCGATGGGGCTGGCTGTTGGTGTGGGCTATTTATGGCTGGGTAGCCAGCTTGAACCAGAATTAGCGTCGGTGCCGCCTGATTGGGCGATCACGGCGGCTTATGTTGCGGCGCCGGTGGTATTGAAGCTGGCAGTGTTTTTCTTACTCGGACGCAAACAGCTGCGTTACTTAAGTGAAGAGGTGCACGATGCGTAAATTAGCAGGCGGTTGGCGATTTGTAGTGGTAATGACCCTGCTTGCCGGGGTGGCGGGGACTGCCCAGGCCATGAACTGGCAAACAGTGGCCGCTGACACCTATAAATTGCTCTGGAAGGAAATTACCTACACTGAGTTACAGGTGGACGGTGAGCAAGCGATGCCCGCGGAGGGAGACATTCTTACGCCCGGCTATGCCAAGCAAATTATTATTCGCTACGGCTTGTCGGTGTCTGCCGAGCGTTTTCGCAAATTGACTGATGACAGCTTGGCGGACGGCTACAGCGAGGAGGAGTTAGCACCTCATCGTCGCGCCATTGATACCTTTAATAGTTGGTATCTCGGTGTTGAAAAGGGAGACAAGTACCGGCTCAGCTGGCAGCCCGGTGTTGGCTTGAGTTTGCATCACAACGAGGCTCACCTTGGCACCCTGGCTGACGCACAGGCTGCGCAGGTGATCTTGAGCGTGTGGCTGGGACGAGCGGCGGTTAGTGAGGATCAGCGAGATTCCTTTCTGCGGCAATGGCGCAGTGCCACGAATCGCCTGGCCGAGAATTAGTTATATGGATATAACGCTTCGATCTATATAAAAAATCCAGCTTTACGACACATTTTGCTAGCATTCGCGTCATTTTATGCCGTGCTACCGTTGCGGTGTTAGCAAAAGGTGATCTTTGTGGCTCGTCAAACGCCCTCTCTGCTTCCTAAGTTTTTATTCCTTGTCGCATTTGGTCTGAGCGAACAGGCCCAGGCCGTGACGCCCAGTCGGGGCTTGGACATTGAAGAAATTATCGTCACCGCCCAGAAGAAAGAGGAAGGGGCCAACAGTATCCCGCTGGCGATTGCCACCTACACCGGCGAAGATTTGACTGCCCTCGGTGTGGCCGATACGCGCGACCTGGGTCGCTTGCTGCCAGGGTTTTCCTACGCGGATGGCGGGTTTAACGTTCCTATTTATACCCTGCGTGGGGTCGGCTTTAACGAAAACAGCCAGACTGCCAGCGCCACAGTAGGTGTGTACGTTGACGAGTTCAATCTGCCGTTCCCGGTTATGAGCAAGGGCAGCAACCTCGATCTGGCGCGCGTTGAGGTATTGAAAGGCCCGCAGGGCACGCTCTACGGCCGCAATACCACTGGTGGCGCGATCAATTATATTGCCAATAAGCCCAGTGAAGAATTCGAGTACGGCGGCGACCTCAGTTACAGCCGTTTCGATACGCTGGCTGCCGAGGGTTTTGTGTCGGGCCCGGTCACCGATACCGTGTTCGCGCGACTGGCTTATACCACCACGCAATCGGGAGAGGGTTGGCAGCGCAGCCGCACGCGCTATGCGGGCAGTGATGCCTACAATGGCAAAACGGGGCGCGACCCCGGCAATGAATATGACCGCTTCGGCTACGACCGTTTAGGAGAGATTGATCGCGATGCCGCGCGGTTGTCGCTGCGCTGGGAAGGCGGCGAGCAATGGAGCGTGAATGCCCACCTGTCGGGCTGGCGCGATCGCTCAGAACCGCAAGCGCTTCAGGTCATTGCCATTGAGTCGCAAAACGCCATCCTCGGCGATTTTGGCCTGCACCCTGACGTGGCTAATTACCCCGTTAATGATCCGGATACTGACGATGCTCAAGCGGCCGACTGGCCGAACAATGGGCTGAACTTTCGCCTGAACGATAGCTTTGTCTCGGGTGGGCTGCGCCTGGATTATCAGTTGGACGAGCGCCACGATATGGTGCTGTTGCTATCGGCGGGTCGGTTTGAGTCTGACGGTAGCTTTATTCCCCAGTCGGGTCTGGATACCGTGAATACAGAACGAAATGTGTTCGCAACAAGCGATTTTTACAACGCGGAGCTCCGTTTTTCCGGCGAATTGGGTGACGACCTGTTTTGGCAGTTAGGCGTGAACTACAGTGAGGACGAAGTCGATGAATTCCAGCGTCTTCACCACGAAAACGTCAGTATCGTCTTCCCGGTTGGCCCGCTGGGCGGCCTTCTCGGTGACGGCTTTGCATTGCTGGACAATCGCTCCGGCTTTGGCGGGAATCAAACGGCAGAGGTGGCGGCGATTTTTGCCAACACCGAGTGGCAATTCGCTGAGGACTGGAAGCTGACACTTGGTGCGCGCTATACCGATGAGCTGCGTGAGTTTAACGGTTGTTCCCGCGATGTTGATGTGGAGGACAACCCCGGTGCAGATCAGGAAGCACCGGGAGCCCAGAACAGAGGGATAGGCTTGGCCAATGCGATAACCCTGATCAGTCTGGCGCAGGCGCCGATGGCTGGTTATGCGCCGGGCAGGGCAGAGCGCGGTGGTTGCTTCACCCTCGACAGTGAAACACGTCGCCCCGGTCGGTTTTTTGGTGAGCTGCACGAGGATAACGTGTCCGGACGCATCGCCGTGGATTGGGAGTTTGCGCCGGAGAAGCTAGTGTTTTTGGGCTTGAGTCGGGGTTACAAGTCGGGAAGCTTCCCGCTGATCAATATTTCGGACTCAGTGCAGTATGCGCCCGCGACGCAGGAACGCCTGGATGCTATAGAGCTGGGAACGAAGTTGCGCTTATTTGAGCGTATGCAATTGAATGCCTCGGTATTCGACTACCGCTACCGAGACAAGCAGCTGGTAACGAACTTTCGCGACCCGATTTTCGGGGCGTTGCCAGCGCTCCGCAATGCGCCCAAATCCTCCGTGCGCGGCGCTGAGCTGGACTTGAAAATGACACCCTTTGCGGGCCTGTTCCTCGCCCTTCAGGCCTCCTATCTGGACACTGAAGTAGAAGAGTTCATCAGTGGCGATCGCAACGGTGAAGAGTTTGACTTCAGCGGCAAGCCCTTTAATTACAGCCCGCAATGGGAATACTCCGTTGTTGCTGAATACACCTTGCCGCTGTTCGACGACTATGAGCTCTCCGTAGGCGGCGACCTGAGCTATCGGGGTGAGACCAATGCCTCCTTGCAGAAAGACCCACGCTTTTTCATGGAAGACTATACGGTGATCAATGCGCGCTTAGGCTTTGCGCCGCTGGCGGGGCCTTGGAAGGTGCAGCTGTGGGGGCGCAACATCACCGATGAGTACTACTACAATAACGTGACCAACCAGCTCGATACCATCGGTCGTTATACCGCTATGCCGGTGGTGTGGGGGGCAACAATTAGCTGGCGCCGCTAGCGTCAATCGCTGGTAGAATTCGCCAACTGCGCTATATATCTAACAAGTTGCCGTGGCGGTACTTGCTGGTGAGGAACACGTTATTAGCCCTGAAGCCTTTCTACTGAACGTCCAGAGTAGTTTGAACTACCCGCTTATCACGCTGGGTGAGCGGCCCATTACACTGGGGACATTGCTCGCCGGGGCAGTGATTGTCGTTGCTGCGCTGGTGATTTCCAAAACACTGCGTCGAAGCCTTAGAGGTATTGCCTCGCGGCGCAGTGGTTTGAGTCCCAGCTCCCTCTACACCATGGAGCGCCTCACCCACTATGTTGTGTTGGTGCTGGGCAGCTTTTTCGCACTCTCTGTTGTCGGTATCGACTTTTCTAAGCTGGCCCTGGTTGCCTCCGCGCTATCTGTGGGCATTGGCTTTGGGCTTCAGGCGATATTCAGTAATTTTGTTTCCGGTTTGATCATTTTGGTCGAGCGTTCACTAAAGGTCGGTGACTACGTTCAGCTGGAGAGCGGTGTGATTGGCGTGGTCAGTGAAATCCGCGTTCGGGCAACCTTAATTACGACTCTCGAAAACGCAGAAGTGGTGGTGCCGAACTCGGAGTTTGTGAACGGGAAGGTGACCAACTTTACATTGAGCAATAACTTCTGTCGCCTGCGTATTCCCTTTGGCGTCGCCTACGGAACCGATAAAGAACGCCTGCGAGAGGTTGTGTTGGCGGCGGTAGCGGCGCAGCATCAAACCCTGTTGGATTCGCCGTCGCATCAACCCACCCTTCAAATGAAAGGTTTTGGCGATTCAAGCTTGGACTTTGAGCTGTTAGTTTGGGTTAAGCCTGAATTTGCTGCGCAGCAAAGCTCAACGCGTTCTGCCTACCTATGGGCCTTGGATACGGCGCTGAATGAGGCGGGTATTACGGTGCCATTCCCGCAGCGAGACCTTCATCTAGTGTCGGGCCTGCACCCTCAGGTTGCAGAGGACAGCGGTTGAGAAATCGGAGTGCTGTGGGTAATTTCCCACTAAACGTCGCCGTTATTTGCGGAATTTGAGGGTAATTTCTTTGCATTGACTGAAAAAAATTAAAAAAAAGTAATTCATGCCAATGGTATGCACATGAAGATTGTGCATACTCACGCTGCGGGATGTTATAGAGGTTCGGTTTGCAGAGAGCGAGAGCATAATTCGCCGAGAGCGAACGTCCAAGTAAAAAAACAGGAAAACAACATTCTTGCCGCCTTACCGATAACAACAATATCGCCGGGTTTTCGTGGAGCTCGGTAACAGCTTTAACTTCTTGAAAAACGAGGGTCACAATGAAGAAACGGATCAGCGCCTTATTACCGTTAAGCTTGGTGGGTGGTCTCGCCCATGCAGCGCCGGTGCTAGAAGAGGTTGTCGTCACCGCTCAACTGCGCGAGCAGAGCCTGCAAGACGTGCCGGTATCGGTGAGCGCCATTGGTGGTGAGAAAATGATGGAGGCGGGCCTGGCGAAGATAGAAGACCTACAGGCCTATGTTCCCAACTTCACCATGTCTGAGTCCGGCATTGGTACCGATATTTACATTCGCGGTATCGGCTCTGGTGAGAACCAGGGCTTCGAGCAGTCGGTAGGTATGTATGTCGATGGTATCTACTTTGGTCGCGCTCAGTTGGCGCGTGCGCCATTCCTGGACTTATCCCGGGTGGAAGTGCTGCGCGGGCCGCAGAACATCCTGCTAGGTAAAAACAGCATCGCTGGTGCGATTAACATCAAAACAGCGGATCCCACCGAAGATTTTGAAGGTAACGTTCAGGTTACCTACGAGCCGGATCAGAACGAGCGCATTGTCGATTTGGTTGTCAGTGGCCCCATCAGTGACCGCTGGTCCTACCGTTTCGCCGCGCGTAAGCGCGAGCTCGATGGTTTTATGGAAAACCTCGTCCTGGATCGCGACGAAGCGCAGCGCGATGAAGAAACATTCCGCTTGAAGCTAGGCTGGGATGTCACCGATAACGTTACGGCGATGTTTAAAGTTGAAGCAGGTAGCTTCGACGTGGTGGGCCGAAACTCTGAAATCATCACTAATTACGAGTCCAACTCCGATGTGTTCCTGTTCCAAGGGCGTACCTACGGCGAAATCATGGACCGCACTGTCTTTCCTGACCTGGGTGGGCTAGGTGGTTTAGTTGGCCTTCTGCCGGCGCCAATTCTCAACCTTCTTCAATTGCAGCCGAATGGCTCCTTGGTTGATATTGACTCAGATGAAGGCGTACTGAACAACAAGGCCGATCGTAAGCGTCACAGCAATGGCGACTTTAGTTACAACGATACCTACAACTTTACCGCTAACCTGGATTGGTATCGTGACGACCATCAGTTCACGTCCATTACCGGCATTATGGGTTACGAGTACGACGAAGACTGTGACTGTGACTTTACCGGTGCTCCGCTGTTCCAGGTAGAGTTCCAGGAAGAATACAAGCAGTTCAGCCAAGAGTTCCGCTGGATCTCGCCCGCTGGCGAGACCTTTGAATTTATTGGTGGTGCCTACTTCCAGTACAGCGAGCTGGACTTCTTCGACTCGCTATACCTCCCCTCAGATATCATCCCGCAGCTTGTTAACGCGGCCGATTTGCTAGAAGGTGGTGCACGCGGTGACCTCGACCCACTAGCCGGTGCAACAGGCTTCGAGTTGTTGGGTGTGGGTGATGCGGGTAACGCACTGCGCGGTATTCGTACCCCACGTAACTTCTATAGCGAATCGAGCATCGCGTCGACCTTCCTGCAAACCACTTGGAATATGGCGGACACTTTCCGCATGACCTTGGGTGGCCGCCTAACCTGGGAGAATAAAGAAGCATCGCGTAACCTGAACTTTGCCTTAGACGATGGTTCTATCCAGCCTATTGGTGAGGTGGATACGGCTGCTGCGGTCAGCTTCGCTGCCGAGCGTCACGACCTCAAGGGCGAGCGCGAAGAGCTGCAATTCGCACCGTCGATCAACTTCCAGTGGGATGCCACCGATGAGTTGATGGCGTACTTCACGGCAAGTAAGGGCTTCAAGTCCGGTGGCTTCGACGCTCGTTCGAATTCTTCACCCAGCGCTGATCCCACGCCGATCAATCCCAATGCGCCAACAGGCACTAACCAGCAAGTGCTGATCGGTAGCTTCGAATTCGAAGAAGAGGAAGCATTGAGTTACGAACTGGGCTTTAAGTCGACACTGCTCGATGGCGCCGCAGAGCTGAACGTAGCGCTATTCCGCACCGAATTCGACAACCTGCAGGTCAGTGTCTTTGACGGCACCCTCGGCTTCAACGTGGGTAACGCGGCGAGTGCAATCTCACAGGGTATCGAGTTGGACGGCCGGATGGCATTGACCGAGAACCTGATGCTTGCCGGTGGCTTGGCCTTCCTTGATTTCGAGTTCCAGGACCACCAGTTCGGTACTTGTGTTCAGGATCAAATTCCGGACAACCCCAATGGCATCAACTGTGACTACAGCGGCAAGACTAACCAGTATGTTGCCGACTACTCCGGTAACTTGCTGCTGTCGTACGAGCGCCCGCTGTGGGATTTCCTGATGTTCCGCGCCAACGTGGATGCGATTTTCACCGACGAGTACCACCCTTCGCCCAATATGGATAACCGTATTAAGCAAGAAGCGTACATTACCTATAACGGCCGCTTGGCAATCTCCTCTATCGAAGGCGATTGGGAACTGGCCCTGTTGGGTAAAAACCTCAGTGATGAGCTGATCGTTGTTTACGGTGTTGATGCGCCCACCGCGAAAACCATCACCGGGGCGACCACGCACCACGGTTTGATCAACAACCCCCGCACTTTCGCCTTACAAGCCAGCTATCGCTGGTAGGGGCGCTCTCTCTCGCGCAGTGGCTTGCCGCTGTGCGAGAGGCATGTAACAATCCTACTCTCTGGACTGTGGTAACTGCGTATACCAATTATTTCCTGCTCGTCTAACGTATAACAAACGCCGAAAATCGGCGAATCCGAGCGAGAACAAGGTATACCGTTATGACACCCGGACTATTTTTACTTGCGTTCGCAGTCGCGCTTGTTGCTTGGCACTCTTTGATGCCGGTGCGCAGCGTTAAAGCGGCGAGTGCGCAAGAAAACGGCGATGCAAAGGATATTGATACGCGTCAGTAAGCTGGAGCAAGGATGTGCCGTCGCAGTTTTGGGACGGGTGACATCACATGACGGGACACTGCCGAAATGGGCGGCGGTGATCGAATACGATGACACCAAATTTACGGGGCCTTTTTAGGCCCCTTTTTTTATCCGCATTTTTCTTCTTTCAGTCCTTTACGGCATCAATTTATCAATTTATGTATTAGTGAGTATCTGATAGCCTTTCGGTCAAATTGCTGCTGAGGTGTGCAGATGTAGCTGCTATGGCACACCTAATGCATGAATGAGAATAACTATATTGGCCATAGGTAGTGAGTGATGATGCGGTATCTCGCGGGAATACTTTTATTATTAACGGCGCTGACAGGGTGTGGGGGCTCCGGTTCGAGTTCGTCGGGTGGCTCGGGCGATGTTCCGGGCGACAATGGTGGCGGTGACCAGGAGCCCGTTGTCGGCCGAACATTTGTCATTGAGCCGGGAGAGTCCGCCACCAATGATATGGTGACGGCGATGATCGCCGCCCGCCCCGGTGACACTATCGAATTTAGCGAAGGTTACTTTGAGCTGCGCTCAGGGCTGCAGATTTCCTCCACGGAAAATATTCACATCAAAGGCCAGGGGATGAACGAAACGATCCTGTCCTTCAAGGAGAGTAGTTCGCAAGAGGGCTTTTTAGCCAATACGGTCCGCGGGGTGGTTGTCGAGGATCTCACCGTTCTGGACTCGCCGGGCGACGCCTTTAAGCTCCAGGGTGTTGACCACGGCACCCTGCGTCGGGTGAGAGCCTTCTGGTCGAGTGGCCGCAATACCGCCGACGAAGACCCGGTGACGGCAGAAAATTACCGAGAAAAGCTCCAGGTTGCCTGTACCGATCCGGCGCGGCATAACCCGAATAACCCAAACCCCACTGAAACCGATACCACATCGCCGGATTACACCGTCAGTATTCTGTCGGGGCGCTACGGTATATACCCGGTCAATTCGCAGAATATCCTGGTTGAGAATGCGGAGTCTGTCGGTGCTTCAGATGCCGGGATTTACGTTGGTCAGACCGATAATGCGATCATTCGCAACAGTCGCGCGGCATTTAATGTCTTCGGGTTTGAGATCGAGAACGTGCGCGGCGGCGAATACATGGGCAATATTGCCGAGTGTAATACCGGCGGTTTCCTGATCTACGACCTGGATGGCCTAACTCGCTACGGCAGCCGCACGCGCATGTATCAAAATATTGCCCGCAACAATAACACGTACAACTTTGCTGAGCCGGGCAGTTTGGTCGCAAACGTTCCCCGGGGGGTCGGTATGATCACCCTCGGCTACGATAAAATCGACGTGTTCGATAACGTTTTCGAAGATCACGGCACAGCGGGTATCGTACACACCAGCTACGAGTTGATGGGGCCACCCGGTGATCGGCGCCTGGATATGTACACAGAGGGTGTGCATATTTTCAACAACACTTTTAAAAACAACGGTAATGATGTTCCCCAGCCGGATTTCGCGACAATCTTGGCGACAGAGGGCGAGCAGGTAACATCGGCGTTTCCATTGCTGGTTGGCTTAAAGGTGGCGGCCGCTACGGGCCAATACCGCGGCGCGCATATTGTTTGGGATGGCTATGCAGACAGCTACGACGAAAACTGCCCCTATCCTACAGATGATCAAGGCCAGCCTATCCCCCGGGATGAAGAGGGCAAGCCCATCTCCGGTAACCACTACCCCAACCCGGATTGCCGCTACAACGCTTACAAGTTTGATACCGCGACTGCCGAGCGCAAAAAGCCCCAGTGGTGGTTCTCTTGTATCGATGATGACAATAACTTCGATGGTGACAGCTTAGCCTACGCCAACTTCCACGGTACCGAGGGCTTGGAGTTGCTGCTTAATGCGCCACCAGAGTCAGCGGATGACCTTATCGAGGTGGTGCAAGGGCTGCAAGGTTTCGCTGCAGATACCGATATTAGCCCCCATAAATGTGACGATCAGTACGGCAGTAACTTGCCGTTATTGCCGCCTATTGTCATTCCTGAGTTTGAGCCGTCAGTCGCCGTTGATCCCGCGCCTACTCAGGCTGAGATCGACGCACTGTGCGAGGCATCCACCCCCGCGGGCGAGATCAATGCAGCGGCCTACCCCGTCAACTGTCCGCAGTTGGATCAGTATCAGCTATTCGCTGATGCGGAGGATCCACGGAGCATGCCCAACGGCCGCGGTGTGCCATTTGTCTTAAACAGCAAGCTGTTTTCCGACTACTCCACCAAGTATCGCGCAGTGTTTATCCCAGAGGGGGAGCAGGCCGTTTACCGAGATGGCGCCGATGGCAGCAATGCAACGATCCTGTTCCCGGTGGGAACAATTATCGCGAAGAGCTTTGCTTTCGCCGATGAAACCACCAACAGCGAAGAGGTGGTGGAGACGCGTTTGCTGATCAAGCGTAAAACCAGCAGCGAACAGGTTTACTGGGACGGTTTGGAATACATCTGGGAGCAGGAAAATGGTAAGCGGGTTGCCCGCCTCGCCCAGGGCGGAGGGGTTGCCAGCGTGTCGTGGAATTACCACGATGTAAACAGCGGTGAACTGTATAACGGCGCCACCGACGAATACCTACTGCCCAATGCGAATCAGTGTCTGAGCTGCCATTCGAATGACGATGCGGAAACCGGTGCGGCGCCGATCGGGCCCAAAGTGCGCAATCTGAATCGCCCGTTTGCCAGTGAATCGCCGATCAGTGCTGGCATTGAGCAACACCCGGTGAATGGTGAAAACCAGATCTTGTATTGGTGCCGCAACGGGCTGATGAAAAACTGCCCAGAGGGCTTGCAGCTCGATCCAGTCACTAGCTACATCACCAATATTGAAAGAAACCCGATCTTTAACGTTCCCGGCGACTCCGGTGCCGAAACGGATAGTGATGCCGATATTGAAGCCCGGGTGCGAAGCTATCTGGAGGTCAACTGCGCACACTGCCACAACCGTCGGGGTCTGGCTCAAAATACCGGCTTCTATCTGGATGTCTTTCGTGAGGTGAATGACACCTATGGGATTTGTAAGGGGCCGACTGCCAGTGGAACCGAGGGGCGCGGCGGCCGAGAGTATGACATCGTACCGGGAAGTGCCGCGGAGTCTATTCTGCCTTATCGGCTAGGGCCGGAGGCCACCAGCCTGGCAGCGAAGATGCCGCCCATTGCCAGAAGCACTGTCCACAGCGGCGCCTTTGCGCTGGTGAGCCAATGGATCAATGACGTCGTTGATAGTAGTTACGACAATGCCGATGCCTGTAACGGCAGTTCAGATGAGCCGGATGACTCGCCGACGTTACCGTTGTGTGCACCGGATCAAGTGCCGGGCATTGGTGGCGAGTGCCTGCCGCTGTAGTGATGAGCAAGGGGGCAAAAGGCCCCCTTTTTTTATGAGGCGGTTACGCGGCGAGCGCTAATTTCTTAGCGTATTTTTCGCGTTTGCCTGGCAGCACATTGATCTTTTCCAGGTCTCCGCCGGCCCATTCAATAACGCGTTTATCCATCACTTTGAACCACAGTGGTGGAATATATGCGAGCAAGAACATTTCGTAATAGCCCCATGGCAGCTGAGGCACGTCGTCGAAGTGGCGGAGGCATTGGTAGGAGCGGCTGGGGTGTGCATGGTGGTCAGAGTGGCGCTGCAGCTGGAAGGTAAACAGGTTTGATACCAGCGCATTTTGATTCCAGGAATGCTGTGGGCGAGGGGGCTCGTAGCGGCCACTGCTGTCTTTGCCGCGCAGCAAACCATAGTGCTCAATGTAGTTGGCCAGTGATAGGTTCATATGTCCCAACCATGCACTGAACAGAGCAAAGCCAAGAATCACAGGGCCAAACAGCAGGCCTATCGCCGTGAAAAAGCTGAGGCCGATGATCACGCCGGGTAGGATTTCATTTTCCAGTGACAAAACGGACTTGCCTTTCTTAGCCAGGCGCTCCGCTTCCAGCTTCCAGCCACGGTACCAGGTTAAAGGCTGCTCCCTGAGAATAAATTGGTAGAAAGTTTCGCCCATTTTTGATGAGGCGGGATCGTCAGGTGTCGCGACATAGCGGTGGTGACCGCGATTGTGTTCAACATTGAAGTGCGGCAGCGCGGCGATACCCAAGGCTAGGCTGGCCGCCCAGCGATCGCTGCGATTGCGCTTGTGGCCGAGTTCGTGGCCCAGATTGAGCAGGCCGCCGCCAAAGCCCATGCAGGAAACGGACAGTGCTGCCAAACCCCAGATCGACAGATCGGCCCACCACGCATAATAGATACCGGCGCAGAGCGCAGCGATAGAGCCGCCGAGTGCACAGAACAATGCGGCTTTGAAATAGCCGTCGGCCTCCAGTGCTGGAACGTCCTCTTCTGCATGGTTATTCGGATCTTGGCCGAGTAAGCGGTCGAGCAGGGGGACGCCGATGTAAAACAGCGGGTAGCCGATCATCAGCCACGCGACGTTGCCGGTGAGCTCGGCGGGGATAATGCCAATTAGTAATACCCAGGGCATCACGGCCGCGTTGACTAGCCACAGCCAGCGCAGGCGTTGTGTAAGGTCGGTAATCGACACGAAAGATGTGGTGTTTGCCATGAGATAGGTCTCCGCCTTGTTATTATCTTCGCCCAGCTTAGTCCGCCTTGTTAGAGCTGCCCATGTTGCGACTGACCTCTATTATTGTTAATTTCGGCCATCATGGATAAAAATAACAATTATGAGTCGGCAAACTACCATGCGCTGCGCCCCGCGCTGGGGCTACTCGTGTTGTGCCAGGCGCTCGATGAGCTGGCACTGGATACCGATGCCGTATTGGCCGCCACTCACCTGACTCGGGACTTTTTGGAAACGCCCGGCGCGTTGATACGTCGGGAGCAGGAAATCGCCTTTATCGAGCATGTGCTGGCCAGTAACCCGCGTGCCGACCTGGCGTTTCGTGTTGGCCTGCGCTACCACTACGGCGCCTTTGGTGTGTGGGGCTTGGCGCTGACCAGCAGCGAAAATTTAATACAGGCCTTTGAAGTGGCTCATGAGTTTATCGAGCTCACCCACAGTTTCGCGGGCCTGGAGCTGAAGCTTGATGGCGACATTGCCACGGTTGAGGTGCATGCTGATTACCCGGCCGGTCCGGTGAGAAACTTCGTTATTGAGCGTGATTTGGTGATCACTTTGATTATTGCCGCGGAAGCGGCAGGTCGACGATTGCCGGTCATTGATGTGGAGATCAGTTTGCCGAGGCCAGACTACGCGGCGGAATTGGAGCGAATGGCCGGCGTGCAGATTCAGTGGGCGGCGGAGCATACTCGCGCCCACATTCATCGCGAGGAATTACTGAAACCCCTGCCTCAGACAAACCCGATTACCTGGTCCGCCTGTGTGCGCCAATGCCGGGACCTGATTGCTCAGCAGCATGGTGAGCGGCCCTTCGAGATTCGCTTGCGTCAATTGATTGCCGAGAGCCATTTTGCGGGGATCAAAGTGGTGTGCCGCCGTTTGGGTGTTTCCGAGCGCACATTGCGGCGCCAACTGCGCGATGAGGGCCACAGTTTTCGCCAGCTTCAAGAAGATGTGCGCCGGGAGCTGGCCGAACAATGCTTAGCCGATCCTGCACTCAGCCTGGAAGCCATTGCTGAGCGCCTTGGTTACAGTGAAACGGCGAATTTCTGCCACGCCTTTCGTCGCTGGACCGGGCGTAGCCCGGGCGCCTACCGACGGGGGCTGCAGCCTTACTGACTACTTGGCGGTGAGCGCTTCGCCCTCAAAGGCGATGCCGGTCCAGCCGCTGCGCATAAAGTTGCGGATATTGGCGTGATCATCGCCGTCGGGGTGCTGAAGTACATCGATGCGATAATAGTCGCCGAAAGCCTGAAGTGTGGCCTGCTCGCTCAGCCCTTCGCGCAGGGCAAAGGCAAAAATTTTGCAGGAACCATTATTGCTGTTGGCGGCATTGTGCGTATCGCCGTTGCGAAAAGCCGTGGGCGTAAAGTCGAAGTTCGTGTCGATATACTCGATAACATCAGTAAATTGGGCGCTGCCGGCCTCCAGGGCCGCGAGCAAAGTGTCTTTGTTCATGGGGGTTCCGATATATGGCTAAACGGGGCAGGGAAGTATAGCGGGCCTGCTTCGATGAGTCAGTGCAAGGCAGGCCCGGGGCGACGTAGGACTACAGCATGACACAGAGCTACAGCATTTTGCGCGCCAGTTCCTGCATCAAGGCTTCCATTGCCGCTTCGCGGTCGCCGAGCAGGTCTTTGTAACCGGCCAACAATTCGCGCTTTTCTTGCAGCTGGTTAAGCTCGCTGCCGTATTTGTTTTGAATATCAGACTTTAGCGAGGCCTCCAGCTCTTTCAGTTGGCCCTTCAACTCTTCGCCCAGAACGTCGCCCAAAATGCTGTCAAGGTTGGACTTGAGCTTAACGATGGGGTCGTCGACGCTGCCATTCACGCGCATGTCCATCACCAGCTTGCTGACACCCTCCAGCGCGCGAGCCAGGCGTTGCGCGGTTGGGTTTTCGCCGCCCGCACTGGCCACGAGAATTTTAGCTTGGTTGACCAGGCCTTTTACCGAGCCGCTAAGATCGTCGCCATTGAGAGAGAAGTTCGCGGCAATATCGGCCAACCCCTGCTCGAGCTGGAGCGGCAGCTGCGGGCTTTGTGAGAGCGCGATACCTGACAGCAGCAGCTGCTTGAGGGTCATGCTTACGTTGGCGCTCATGGCATCATTTTGCTGCTTAAACAGACCGTCGATGAGCAATTGCGCCTGCTCCTCAACACCGCCTTGCAGTTTCATGGCAATGGGCTTTTCAAGCTTGTCGGTTATGTCTTCAATCTTTCCGTTGTAAGCCAGCTTTTGCTCGCCAACCATTTGGTAGCCGTCGATCAGCACTTCGCGAATCAGTATGCTGACGGGCAGTTCGCTGCTGCCGGCGGGTTCGCTGGGCGCAGAGGATTCCTTCGCGGCGAGCTCTCCCATCGTTTGCTTATAAAGCGTTAGGCCGCGCTGCACGAACTTTGTCGCATCGTCACCCAGCAGGAAGCGCAACATGCCGTCGGTGCCTTGGTCTACGCCATACTTGCTCATAATGCGCTGCGACTGTGCAGCGGGCAGCCGGGCTGCGCGTGAACTTAAGGCTTTGGCGGTATCCACGTCGGCGGAAATTTCCTTATTCAGCCCTTTGAATTGTTTGAGCTCGTCTTTGATGTCATCGCGTAGCTGTTTGGCACCGGCAATGCGCTCAAAGGTGTTCTTCTCTTTCAGTGCCTCCCAGCGCGCTTTAAATTCGTCGAGGCGCTCCTGTTTAGGAAGCGTCTTTGATTTCTCTTGCCACTTTTCCTCCAGGGTTTTGAAGCCGTTTTCGATCTCCTCCACCTCTGCCTGAATAATCGCCTGCTCTTCGGCCATAATGGCATTGGCGTCGGGCAGCTCAATGCTGGGCAATCCGCCTTCTTCTTTGGGCTTGGCGGGCGGCATGCTGCCGTCGAGGGTACCCGGCGTGCTGCGTTCGGTGGCCATCTGCAACCCGGACAATAAGACCTGATCGGCGATAAACTGACGCTTGATCAGCGCCGTGCTGTCGACGTCGGCCGACACCTTCTCGCTTTCCAGTAGGTTGCTCATCGGTTCATTGGGGTTGGCGACGGTCAATCCGTACAGGGCGACATGGGTCGGATAGAGCTGGATATCAACGTCGTCGACATTGACTTTGGCGCCGACGGCTTTGCTGCCTTCGCTCTCTATCGCCCACTTGGCGATAGGTTCCAGTGCAAAGGCCACTGTGGCGACGATAATAACGACCAATAGTAATAGGCCGCGCAGTATCCATTTCATCATGCGCTTACACTCCTTATTGTGGTGCGGGCAGGTGTTTACCCAGTAGTGGTGACAGCATAGCGATTCCCTTGTGACCTCGAAACCGCCATTTTGCTCAATTGTGACGCGGAGATAGCCGCCGGTTCGCGGGCGTGGCGGTCAGCCAATGTGGCGGGGGGCTGCTTAGCTGCCGCCGAATTCGGTGGGCAGGCGCTTCACCAGCTGAGAAACGGCGAGGCCGCGGTGACTGAGGCGGTTTTTTTGCTCGGGGGGCAACTCCGCCGCGCACTTGTTTAGCGCGGGGATAAAAAAATGGGGGTCGTAGCCAAAGCCGTTTTCGCCTCGTGGTGTATCCACAACCTCACCCAGCCAGCGGCCCTCGCAAATGATCGGGGCGGGGTCTTCTGGGTGGCGAACAAATACCAGCGCGCAGTGGAAGTGGGCTTTGCGTTGGCGGATGCTGGCCAGATCGCGCAGCAGCTTGGCATTGTTGTCGGCGTCTTTCGCGCCGGCACCGGCATAGCGGGCCGAATAGATGCCGGGTGCGCCGCCCAGCGCGTCGACACACAGCCCGGAGTCATCTGCCAGTGCTGGCAGGCCGGTTTGCAGGGCGGCATTGCGCGCTTTAATCAGGGCATTCTCAACAAAGCTCAGGCCGTTTTCCTCAGCCTCTTCAACCTGCAGGTCGCGCTGGCTGATCATTGAAAAACGCTCACCCAAAAGCTGGCTGAATTCGGCGAGTTTGCCAGCGTTGCCTGTGGCGACGACAATTTTTAAGGTCATGCCTTAATTCTCTATATGCAGGGTTTTATTGAACTGAATATCGTAGGGCTGGGGGCGGGTGGTGGTGTTCACGCGCAGGCGGAAATCGCGGGTTTCCTGTTTGCCATCAATGGACAGCTCGGCGATGTAATAAATAGCATCCTGCTCGATGACTTCTCTAAAGTTCAGCGGCGTTCGGTGTATCAGGTCTGAGCTGCTGCCACTGACTGTGGCCCGGATAGGCTCGCTTGTGCCATCGCTGGCATGTCGAACCGATACATTGACGAGGAATTTGTCCTTGCCGCGCGTAATGCCATAGCTTCGGGCAACCTCAGGGGTGAGAAAACCGGTGTTGAGAACATTGAAGTAAACGGTGTCAGCGCCGAAGGTTTGCGACGTGGGCGGCGACACCGGCGCGGCGGCGTCTTGGGCGAGGCTGGGCCATGCACACAGGCCTACAATCATCAGCATTACGAGTTGGCGGGCTGCGCTCATGTTCATTTCCTTGCCGTTTGCAGTGGGTTATTTACTAATATGGTAGACCGCCGTCACCCCGAGCACATTGGGAAAGCGCTGGGCGAGGGCCCCTTGCGTGTTGTCTCCGCTGACTACGCTGCTGTTGAGAATGCGGATGAATTTTTCGTCGCACAGGGCTTCAAAGTCGCGCACGGTACAAAAGTGGATATTGGGCGTGTCGTACCACGTGTAGGGTAAAAACTTACTCACCGGCATTCGTCCGCGCCCCGTGAGGTGCCAACGGCTGCGCCAGTGGCCAAAGTTCGGGAATGTGACGATGCACTCGCGGCCGACCCGCAGCATTTCGTCGATAACGAGATGGGGATAGCGCAGCGTTTGCAGGGCCAGCGTCATCACCACAACATCGAAGCTGTCGTCGCGAAAATTCCCCAGGCCAGTGTTGAGGTCGTGCTCGATAACATCCACGCCCTTGCTCAGCGCTTCGGTAATATTATCGGGGTCGATTTCCAGGCCCAAGCCGGAAACTTGCTTCTCTTCAGCCAGGGTTTTGAGTAGTGTGCCGTCGCCGCAGCCCAGGTCAAGGACCCGGGCGCCGGGCTTGATCCAGGGCTGGATCAGGGTCAGGTCAAAGCGCATCACAGGCCCTCCGCTACACGTTTCATGTAGGCGTTGAATACCGCCATATAGCGCGGGATGGGAATCAAAAACGCATCGTGTCCGTGATTCGCCTCAATTTCTGCATAGCTAACGGATTTGCCCGCCGCGACTAAGGCATCGACGATTTCTCGCGACCGGTCCGGGGCAAAGCGCCAATCCGAGGTAAATGACATCACCATAAATCGGCACTTGGCGTGGCTGAATGCCGCGACCGGATCGTCGTCGTACTCACGAGCCAAGTCGTAGTAGTCCAGTGCCTTCGTCATCAATAAATAGGTGTTGGCGTCGAAGCTTTCGGCAAAGCGCGAACCCTGGTGGCGCAGGTAGCTTTCTACCTGGAACTCCACGGGCCCTTGGGAGCCGAGTTTTAAGTCTCCGGCCTTGAGGTCGCGGCCGAATTTTTCCTTCATGCCGTCGTCGGACAAATAGGTAACGTGACCGATCATCCTGGCCAGTGCCAGGCCCTGGCGGGGCAGCGTGTCGTGCTCTAGATAGCGGCCCTGGTGAAAGTTGGGATCGGAGCAAATGGCATTGCGAGCGATCTCGTTGAAGGCGATATTCTGCGCCGACAGCTTCATTGCCGAGGCGATCACGACGCAGTGGCGCATGGCATCGGGGTACTCCAGTGCCCAGCGCATCGCCTGCATACCGCCGAGACTGCCACCGATAATGGCGGCCCATTGCTCAATGCCAAAGTGCGCCATCATCAGGCGTTGGCTCTCCACCCAGTCGCGACAGCGCAAAGGCGGGAAGTCCGGCCCCCAGGGCTTTCCGGTTTCCGGATTGATGGAGGTGGGGCCGGTGGAGCCGTGGCAGCCGCCGATATTGTTAATGCTGAGCACGAAGAACACATTGGTGTCGATCGGCTTTCCAGGCCCAATGCAGCTGTCCCACCAGCCGGGCTTGCGCTCATCAGGGTGGTGTCGCCCCGCGGCGTGATGGTGGCCGCTGAGTGCGTGGCAGATCAGAATGGCATTGCTGCGCGCGGCATTTAGCTCGCCGTAGGTTTCAAAAACGATATCGTGTTCGGGCAGGCTGCGACCACAGGAGAGCGCCAGTGGCTGATCAAAATGCAGGGTCTGTGGCGTGACGATGCCGACGCTGTCTTGTTGCTCTGGCTGGTGTGTCACCTTCCTGAATTACCCCTTGTTAACGGCGGTGATGTGCAAATTTTCCGGCAGCTTGCCGGGTGTTTGAATTCTAAGGGTTTTTTGTCGACTTTGCGCGCCTGACGACAGGCTGACCTGGGCTTTTTTTACCCCGAATTGGGCCGCGAGAAAGGCGCAAAGTGCCCGATTGGCTTCGCCGTCTACCGCCGCTGCCCGCAATCGCACCTTCAGGCGCTCGCCATGATGCCCGGCAAACTCTTCGCGACTGGCCCCCGGCTGCACGTGGCAGCGCAATATTAGCGTATCGTCCTGCCAGGAATAAAAGTCTGCCACTGGGCTGCTACAAACCCATTACCAGTGCGGGGTGAAGGCCGACGGACGCCCCCATATGGCGGAGCAGAACTTCCAAAACATTAATACTCAGAAACACCAGTATTGGCGAAAGGTCGAGTCCGCCGAGTGGTGGTATTAACTTGCGAAACGGCGCCATGACCGGCTCGGTGATTTGGTAGAGCAATTGCGCGCCGGGGTTGTAGCTACCCTGAGCCACCCAGCTAAGGATAATGCTGCCGATGATGGCGAAGAAATACAGGTTAAGAACCATCGCGCACAGGCCAATGACTGACCAGAGCAGAATTTGCGCAGGGTTTGGGAATACGCCGAACAAAATTTTGCACAGCAGCGTAATGCCTATTGCCTGCACCGCAAAGGCGAGTAACAACGATGCGCTGTCGATGCGGCCCAGCGGCGGCAGTAAACGGCGCAGGGGCAGCACTAGCGGGTTGCTGAGTTTCACAATGGCCTGACAGATCGGGTTGTAAAAGTCGGCCCGCACCAGCTGCAAAATTAACCGCAGCATAAAGACCAGCAGGGTCAGGCTGATAAGCGTGTTAAGCAGTAAATAGGAAATATCATTGAATGCTGACATGGCTGGTTTTATTCCCCTTCGAGCTCTCGGCCCAGTTCTTCGGCCCGCAAGGCCGCACCGCTGAGTGCGGCGTCGACGAGTTGGCGAAAGCCGCCGTCTTCAAAAATAGTGATCGCGCGCTCAGTCGTGCCCTTTGGTGAGGTGACGCGGCGGCGTAGCTCGGCGACATCCACATCGCCCTCCAGTGCCATTCTGGCGGCACCAAGGGCCGTTTGCTGGCTGAGCTTGGCGGCTAGTTCGCTGCTTAGTCCCAGCTTTTCACCGGTGGCTTGCATCGCTTCCATCAACAGGAAGAAGTAGGCCGGGCCACTGCCAGATACCGCGGTAACGGCGTCCAGATCCGCTTCGCTGTCTACCCAGAGCGCCAGGCCCGTGGCCCGCATAATTTTTTCTGCCAACTGGCGCTGTTGCTCGGAGACGGCATCATTGGCATAGAGCCCTGTTGCGCCGCAGCGAAGTAGCGCGGGGGTATTGGGCATGCAGCGCACGATTGCTAAATCGCCGCCAAGCCAGCGGTTTAGGCTGTCGCTGGTGATGCCTGCTGCAATACTGATGACCATCGGGCGATGTTGCTGCACCAGTGCGCTGATTTCGCCGGCAACGGTTTTCATAAGTTGCGGTTTGACCGCCATAACGATCACATCGCAACCGGGAATGATCGCGTGGTTGTCTTGGCTGGTTTGAATATTGCCCAGCGCTGACAGCTTGGACAGACTGTCGGCGTTGGGGTCGCCCGCGCGAATATTCTCAGCGTCGATGCCACTGGCGAGCAGTCCGCCGATAATACTGGCAGCCATATTGCCGCCGCCAATGAATCCGATTGTTGCTGTGCTCAACGAGAACCTCCGGTGCTATCTTGCCGCGCTGGCAAGGCGAATAGGCCAGCGAGTATATCAGGCTGCAAATGGGGGCTGAAGTTAGGGGCTGTTCACACTCACTAAATTATCGCTGCTGGCGCTGACTTTCAGCCCGGCTTACGTCCTTAAGCCATTTCAGACAACGTCGGTTGCGTGATGAATGTGGGCGCGCCCTAATTCGTGGCGGGTGTTCGCGGGCCAAAGATGGCAGTGCCGACGCGCAGCAGGGTAGAGCCCTCGAGAATGGCGGCGTCAATATCACCGGACATCCCCATCGACAGCGTGTCGAGGGTGAGCTCGGGTAGCGCTGATGCGATTTGATCGCGAAGTTGCCGAAGTTGCGCAAACGCTTGCCGCTGCTCGGCAAGGTCGATGCTGGCGGCGGGGATGGCCATGAGGCCGCGGAGTCTGAGCCCCGGCAGTGCAGCGACGCCTCGGGCGAGATCCAGTGCGTCGCTGGGTAATACCCCCGACTTTGTGGTTTCCTCACTAATGTTGACCTGCAAGCAAATATTCAGCGGGGCTAGTGATGCTGGCCGCTGATCGCTGAGTCGACGGGCGATCTTGAGTCGGTCAACACTGTGCACCCAAGAGAAATGTTCGGCGATCTCGCGGGTTTTATTGGATTGTATCGGGCCAATGAAGTGCCAGCAGATATCGAGGTGGCTCAGTGCTTGTTGTTTTTCCCTGGCCTCTTGCAGATAGTTTTCGCCGATATTATCCAGGCCGTTGGCCACTGCGTCGGCAACTTCGTCGGCATTGCGGGTTTTGCTTACCGCTAGCAGGGTAATTTCTGCTGGATTGCGCCGCGCATCAGCGGCACATTGAGCAATGTGCGCTCGCAGGGATGCTATATTTGAAGACAGTGCCTGGGAGTGAGTCATCGCTATTTTTTGCTCCACGTCGCGTTGTGGTTGATAGGGTGCTGCCATAATAAAAGCATTGTGTTGGCGCGCTGCGGTAACGCATTATCCTACTACGCATAATAATAGAGAGCGGCAGCCTGCCCATTGCTGTAACTAAGGAGAATCATGGATATTACAGAGTTGCTGGCGTTTAGCGCCAAGCAAAATGCCTCGGATTTACACTTGTCTGCCGGCCTGCCGCCGATGATTCGTGTCGATGGCGATGTGCGGCGCATCAATGTGCCGCCCATGGAGCACCGCGAAGTTCACAGCTTGATTTACGAGATTATGAACGACCGCCAGCGGCGTGACTACGAAGAATTCCTCGAAACCGACTTCTCCTTTGAGGTGCCCGGTGTTGCCCGCTTCAGGGTAAATGCCTTTAACCACAACCGCGGCGCTGGCGCGGTATTTCGGACAATTCCGTCGAAGGTGCTGACCCTTGAAGACCTGGGTATGGGCAAGGTCTTTCAGGACGTATCCATGTTGCCGCGCGGGCTGGTGTTGGTGACGGGCCCCACGGGTTCGGGTAAGTCGACGACACTCGCGGCGATGATCGACTATATCAACGACAACAAGTTTGACCATATTCTAACTATTGAAGACCCCATAGAATTTGTACACGAGTCGAAGAAATGCCTGGTGAACCAGCGCGAGGTGCACCGCGACACACACGGCTTTAACGAGGCACTGCGCTCGGCGCTGCGTGAAGACCCCGATATCATCCTGGTGGGGGAGCTGCGCGATTTGGAAACCATTCGTTTGGCACTGACGGCCGCTGAAACCGGGCACCTGGTATTCGGGACCCTGCACACCACCTCTGCGGCAAAAACCATTGACCGGGTTGTCGACGTATTCCCAGGGGAAGAGAAGTCTATGGTGCGCTCCATGCTCTCCGAATCGCTGCAGGCGGTTATCTCGCAAACACTGCTGAAGAAACCGGAGGGCGGAAGGGTTGCTGCCCATGAGATTATGATTGGCACGCCCGCCATTCGTAATTTGATTCGTGAAGACAAAGTCGCGCAAATGTATTCAGCCATCCAGTCTGGGGCGAATGTTGGTATGCAGACGATGGATCAATGCCTGAAAGAGCTGCTGTCCAAGCGGCAGGTCACGCGCGATGCGGCTAAATTAAAAGCGCGCTTCCCCGAGAATTTTTAGAATAAGAGGGCGCGAGCGCCGAGGAGAGTAGGGTGGAAATCGAGAAGCTGCTGCGCATCATGCAGGAAAAAGGCGCTTCAGACTTATTTATTTCGGCAGGGGTGCCACCTTCGGTGAAGCTCAATGGCCAGCTGATTCCCATGAGCAGTAATGCCCTGAGCCCCGAGCAGGCTCGGGAAGTTGTGCTGGGCGTGATGAATGAGCAACAGCGCCGCGAGTTTGTTCGCGATAGAGAGTGTAACTTCGCCATCAGTTCGCGGGGCATTGGTCGCTTCCGTGTCAGTGCCTTTTACCAGCGTAATCTGGTGGGGATGGTATTACGCCGAATTGAAACGCGCATTCCCACCACCGATGAGCTTGGGCTGCCGGATACGATCAAGGATCTGGCGATGACCAAGCGCGGGCTAATTATCTTTGTCGGTGCGACGGGAACGGGTAAATCAACGTCGCTGGCATCGATGATCGGTCACCGCAACGAAAACTCGCGCGGCCACATTATCACCGTGGAAGACCCCATCGAATTTGTGCATCAGCACCGTGGTTGTATCGTTACTCAGCGCGAGGTGGGCATTGATACGGAGTCCTTTGAAGTGGCGCTGAAGAATATGCTGCGCCAGGCACCGGATGTCATCATGATCGGTGAGGTGCGCTCGCGGGAAACCATGGAGCACGCCATCACCTTTGCTGAAACCGGGCATTTGTGTCTCTGCACCCTGCACGCCAACAACGCCAACCAGGCACTCGACCGAATCTTGCATTTCTTCCCCCCTGAGCGTCACAGTCAGCTATGGATGGATTTGTCATTGAACCTGCGGGCGATGGTGGCGCAACAGCTGCTGCCGACCCGCGATGGTCAGAGCCGCCGCGCTTGTGTGGAAATACTGCTTAATACACCCCTGGCCGCGGATTTGATTCGCAAGGGCGAAGTGGCCGCGTTGAAAGACCTGATGCGCCAGTCCACCGAGCAGGGGATGCAAACCTTTGATCAAGCCTTGTACGACCTTTACGTGGCGGGTGAAATTACTTACCAGGATGCCATCGCTCACGCGGATTCGGCGAACGATCTGCGGCTGCTGATCAAGCTGGGCGCCGACAACGACGTTGACCAGATGCACAGTGCGGCGGGTAACTTGACGATGCAAGAGGTGGAAAAGGACACCCCGGGCGGCATTGGCCGCCGCTAGATTGCAGGGGGCTAATTTTGCCCCTGCTCCCGCATCCAGCTTTCCAAGATGATCGCAGCACTGAGTCCGTCGACGCCGCGGTCTTTGAAAGCCTGATTGCCTGCCTGCTCAATCAGCTCCCCTTTGGCTTCGAAGCTGGACAGTCGTTCGTCAGCAAAGTCGACTGCAACGCCAAAGCGACCGTGAATGCGGTTGCCGAACTTTCGCGCGCGCTGACACATTTCTGACTCGCTACCATCCATATTTAACGGTAGCCCGACGACCACGGTTTGCGGTTGCCATTCTTTCAGTAGCGCCTCAATTTCATGCCATTGCGGAATGCCATCTTTGGCGCGCAGCGACTTCAGTGCTGACGCGCTGCCGGTGAGGCTTTGGCCCACGGCGCAACCAATCCAGCGGAGTCCATAGTCAAAGGCGAGATAACGTTGTGCTGCACTCATAAGGGTAGTTTTCTATTGGGGAGGCGGCATTGTAGCGCAGCGAAGGGCCTTCTTCAGGCGTGGCCGCTATCGGAGCCGAGCTGGGCGAAATTAATGCCGAGTTTCGCCAGTGCAGCATCGACACGTTGATCGGCAGGCGTATCGAAAATAACTTTATCGTCAGCGGGTAGTGACAGCCAGGCATTGTCGGCGAGCTCTTCCTCTAATTGGCCGGGCGCCCAGCCAGCATAGCCAAGGGCAATGAGTGTGTCAGCGGGGCCGCTGCCACGTGCGATAGCGTCGAGGATGTCCAGTGAGGTGGTAAGCGCCAGTTTGGGGCTGATTTCAAGGCTGGCATCCCAGCGCTGTTTGTCGCGGCGATGCAAAACAAAACCGCGGTCTGTATGAACGGGACCGCCGGCAAAGACGGGCTGTTTGCGGTGTTGCCCGGGTTCGTCAAAGTCGAGCTGGGCCAGAATTTCCTCAACATCCATATCCAGCGGCCGGTTGACGATTAAGCCCATAGCGCCATTCTCGTCGTGCTCGCAGAGATACACCAGGCTATGGGCAAAAATGCCTTCGCCGAGGTTGGGAAGGGCGACAAGGAAGTGATCCTGCATTGACGAAAAGGTGGGCTCAGCCATAACAGCTCCGAGGCAAGCAGTTAGCGCAGTAAGTTTTAGTATGGGGTAATTTTTGCCAATCTCAAGCGCTAGCGGCTGTTCGCGCGCAGACTGTTGCGCTCGAAGCGCCAGGTGCGAACGATGCCCAGGCGATTTTTGCCATCGAGCACATCTTTGGGAATGGCTTCGTAGGGGGCCGCAAGTCTGACGATTCGGTTCGCCGCCTTGTCGAGCTCCGGGTGGCCAGAGCTACGCATAATTCTCACCTCATCGATACGGCCGTCAGGGAAAAGCATAAGCAGCATGCGTAGCTCGCCAGTCAGGCCTTGTTTTCGGGCGCTTTCCGGGTAGTGCAGGTTTCCAATATGCTCAACATGTGACTCCCAGCGGTCCAGATACAAGGCGTCGGGTGAGCCGCGGGTTGCGACGGAGGTGATAAATTTCGGCCTGGGCATGCTGGCATAGGCCTGGTTTAGGTGGTCAAGTTGGGCTTCGAGCGCCGCGATGTTCTCGCTCAGCTCGGTCATATCGTCATCGCCATTGAGAGGCTGCGGCTGGCGCTTATCGGTGTTTTGGTCCGTAGTGATGTGCTGCGCACTGGCGTTGCGACTGTGGAGAATGGCGCGATTTTCACTGGCCTGCTGGGCCTTCGCTTGTTTGAAAACGTGTTCAGGTGGCGCGCTATTATCGTGAAAGGCGCTATCTATCCGGCTGCTAAGCTCTGCTTTGTCCTTCAGGCTGCCGCTGCCTAATTGGTCGTGCTGGGCAATATAGTCGGCCTTTTCCGGCGCATTTTCGCTTTGATATTGCGCGAGCGTGACCTCGAGGCTGGGGAGTTTTGGATCACTGCTCAGCGCAGAAAAGCTGATGCCCAAAATAAGTGCTGCGTGCAGCGCCGCTGCGAAACAGAAAATAAAGCCGAGGCGCTCGGGCGAGTCCGAACGCTCTTCGTGAATAGGGAAGGCGACGGCCATGGATTACCGGGCCCGTTTGGCTGCCAGTTTATTCGAAATTGCATCCATGAGCTGGCCGGCAATGTCGGTGCCAAACTGCGCATCGATTTCGCGGATACAGGTAGGGCTGGTGACATTGATTTCCGTCAGCGAGTCGCCAATAACGTCCAGGCCAACAAACAGAAGTCCCTTTTCGCGTGCTACCGGAGCGACCTGGGCGGCTATCCAGCGGTCGCGTTCGCTGAGCGGCTGTGCCCGCCCACTGCCACCTGCTGCCAAATTACCGCGGCTCTCTCCGGCGGCGGGAATCCGCGCCAGGCAGTAATCGACCACCTCGCCGTCGACCAGCAAGATGCGCTTATCTCCCTCTTTAATTTCGGGGAGGTAGCGCTGTGCCATGGTCATGGTGCGGCCGTGGTTCGTGAGGGTTTCAATGATCACTGAAACGTTGGCATCGTCGGGGCGCAGGCGAAAGATAGAGCTGCCGCCCATACCGTCGAGTGGCTTCATGACGACGTCGCCGTGTTCGCGGTGGAAGGCGCGCAAGCGGGCGGGGTCACGGCTGACCAGCTGGGTCGGTGTGCACTGGGGGAATTGCAGTGCGAACAGCTTTTCGTTGCAATCACGCAGTGATTGGGGGCGGTTCACCACCATGGCGCCCTGGCGTTCGGCCAGTTCCAGTATGTGAGTGGCGTAGAGAAACTCGTTATCGAATGGGGGGTCCTTGCGCATCAAAATGACGTCAAGTTCTCCAAGGTCGATGTCTTGGGCGTCGTCGAGCTGATAAAAGTTGTCGGGGTTTTTGAATGGGGTGATCTTGCGCACCTGCGCGCGCGCAGCCCCTGTGGTGATATACAGGTCGCTCAGCGTCATGTAATCGATATGCCAGCCGCGCTCGTCGGCGGCCCAGAGCATGGCGAGAGTGGAGTCTTTTTTGTAGTTGACCTGTTCGATCGGGTCCATGACCACGCCTAAGCGAATCGTCATTTAATCACCTGTGGCAAATATGTGAGACAGCTCCCAAACCCTTAATGAATATGGGGACGCGACCCGAAGGCCTTGCGATGATGGCGAGGTATTTGGGTAGGGGCCTTCATGAGGGAGGCGCTATCTACGGGTAAACGCGCTATGCTCTTTTGTGGAGCATGCTCTCATCGCTCAACTAAAATACCGTATTCCCCGTGCTTACGGCAATTGGTGTTGCGGTAAAGCCGCCTGCCAGTGGGCGCTTTTACATAATAAGATGATGGCGGGTGCGAGCATTCCGTGGTAAAAATTTCGCTCTGAAAATAGGTTGCGACGCACCGTCGCGACGCTATCGGATTGGCACAGAATAAGGTTGTGAGTTTATGGAAGCCAATTTTTCTGACCTGAAGGTCATGATCATCGATGACAGTAAAACCATTCGCAGAACGACGGAGACTTTGCTCGCCAAGGCGGGCTGCACCGTGGTGACGGCAATAGATGGCTTTGATGCGCTGGCAAAAATCGCCGATACCAAGCCCGATATTATTTTTGTCGATATCATGATGCCTCGGCTCGATGGTTACCAAACCTGTGCCTTGATCAAGAACAACAGCGAGTTTAAGTCGACGCCGGTGATCATGCTCTCAAGTAAGGACGGCTTGTTCGACAAAGCGAAAGGCCGTATCGTTGGGTCGGATCAGTATCTGACCAAGCCCTTCAGTAAGAATGAATTACTCGATGCCATTCAGGCACACGTATCAAACTGATAATAAATATAAACCACATAAAAGGGCCGCACAGAAAGGCCTGCTATAAACCCCTGAATCTACAAAACAGGGGTGCTACTGCGAGAGGGATGTAATGCCACGTGTATTGATCGTTGATGATTCGCCCACAGAAATTGTGAAGATTCGCCAAATTCTCAGTAAAAACGGCTACGACGTGATTACTGCAGAGAGTGGCGAGCGGGGCATTGAGCTGGTGCGAGCGGAAAACCCCGACGTTGTACTGATGGATATAGTGATGCCGGGCCTCAATGGCTTTCAGGCAACACGTCAGCTCAGCCGGGACCCTGATACCAGCGGCGTACCGGTGATTATTGTTACCACGAAAGATCAAGAAACGGATCGCCTCTGGGGGCAGCGTCAGGGGGCGAAGGGCTACCTGACTAAGCCGGTAGACGGCAAGCTGTTGATCAAAACGATTGAGTCAGTTCTGAATTAAGGTAGCCCGTCACCATGACCGAAGCGCAGAGCGCCTTTCGTTATCTAAGTGAGCTGGCCCGTCGCAGTCGCCGTGCCGACGGCGACGTTGTCGAACAAACCGACAGCCAAGAATCCCTGTGGAGCGGTATCGGTTTCGCTATTGGTTCCCAGTACTGTGTGGTGCCTATGGGCGAAATTGTTGAAGTCCTCAGCGAGCCTCCGGCAACTCGGCTTCCGGGTGTGAAAAGCTGGATCAAAGGCGTTGCCAATGTGCGGGGACGTCTGTTGCCGCTGCTGGATCTCGCACAATTCCTTGATGACACATCCGCAACGGCCAGTGGTCAGCGCCGCGTATTGGTGCTTGAGCGCGGCGAGATCTATACCGGCCTGGTCGTGGATGACGTTTTCGGTATGCAGCATTTTCACGCGGATGCATTCAGTGAAGAGCTCGGCAGTATTTTGCCGCCAATGCAGCGCTTCAGCGACGGTGTTTATCGGCAGGGCAGCCGGGAATGGGCGCTATTCAGACCACTAAAACTGATGGAAGTCAGAGACTTCTACGACGTCGCCGTATAGGCGCGACAACGACAAGAAAAACATGGAAATATCCTGGAGTCGGGGCAAATGAAAGCAGCAAGAAAAGGCGATGCCGCTAAGCTAAAAACGGGGCGTGCGGCCAGTGTTATTGTCGCATTGATGCTGGTTGGGTTTATCGGGGCAGGCTTTAACACCTATGTGATACTGCGCGATGCCGGCTACGATCAGCGCTACTTGGAGTTGACGGGTGAAATGCGTCTCTATGCGCAGCAGCTGGCCAATGCGTCGCGCGAGGCCGCGCTGGGTGACACCGCCTCCTTTGATACGCTTGCCAGGGCGCAGCGGAATTTTGGTGCGGTGCGTCGCGAACTGGTGGAGGGGAGCAAAGACCTGCCCTCGCCGGCGGACATGCTCGGCGGCGACATTGCTCAGCTCAATCGCTTGTGGGCACAGGTAGACAGTGCTGCAGAAACCATTGTTAGCAACCGCGAGCGCATCGTTTTTCTCTACGAGGTCGCTGCAAACCTCAACCAACTCATCCCCCAACTTCAAGATGCCTACAACAAAGTTGTAGGCATTATGCTCAAAAGCGATGCCTCGGCGAACCAAGTGGCCATTGCTCAGCGCCAGTCCCTGCTACTGGAGCGGATTGCGCGCAACGTAGACCGCATGTTGGAAGGCACCGATGCGGCCACCGCGGCAGCCGAGCAGTTTACGGTCGACGCCAATGAATTTGGTACGGTACTGCGCGGCATGCTGGCGGGCAATAAGGCGATCGGCGTGGCCCCGGTTGCCGACAAAAATGCGCGCAACCTGCTGATGCGGGTCGGGCAGGACTTTCAGATGATTAGTGGTTCGGTGGACGAAATTTTCCAAGTGTCTCCGGAGCTACTGAAGTCGGCAGAAGCGGCAGGCGTGATTGTCGTAAATGTTCCGGAGATTATGCAGGTCACCAGTAACCTTTCCAGTCGCATTAGCCGGCTTGATGAAGAGCGCCCACTGTCGGTGGTTACCGCGATTGGCTTTGTGGGCGTCGTTGTTATTGCACTTGGCCTATTGGGTATGAACTCCATCCGCACTGCGCAGCAGCGCTTGCGGGCAACGGCGGAAACCAACGAGCGAAACCAAACGGCAATCTTGCGCCTGCTTGATGAATTGGCTGACTTGGCCGACGGTGATTTGACAACGTCGGCAACGGTGACCGAGGACTTCACCGGGGCGATTGCCGACTCGATTAACTACACCATCGACCAGTTGCGGGTCTTGGTTTCGCAGATTAACGAAACCGCGCAGGAGGTGTCGCTCGCGGCCCAGGGGTCACAGGCCACCGCGCTGAACTTGGCCGAGGCCTCAGAGAGTCAGGCCCGCGAAATTGCCGGTGCCTCGGCGGCCATCACCGAAATGGCGGTAACGATCGACAAAGTATCCAGCAATGCCCGTGAATCTGCTGCGGTTGCCCAGCGCTCGGTAGCGATCGCTAATACAGGTGCTGAAGTCGTACAGAACACGATAAAAGGCATGGACAATATCCGTGAGCAGATTCAAGAGACATCCAAGCGTATCAAGCGACTGGGTGAGTCGACGCAGGAGATCGGTGACATCGTCTCGCTGATCAACGATATTGCCGATCAGACCAATATCCTGGCACTGAATGCTGCTATTCAAGCCTCGATGGCCGGTGATGCGGGTCGTGGTTTTGCGGTGGTCGCGGATGAAGTTCAGCGTCTTGCTGAGCGCTCGTCGGGTGCGACAAAGCAGATTGAGGCCCTGGTAAAAACGATTCAGTCCGACACCAATGAAGCGGTTATTTCCATGGAGCAAACCACCTCGGAAGTGGTCCGGGGGGCACGCCTTGCTCAGGACGCGGGTGCCGCACTAACAGAGATCGAAACGGTATCTCAGGAATTGGCGGAATTGATCGAAACGATCTCAAACGCAGCGGCCGATCAGGCGAAGTCGGCGGGGCAAATCTCGTCAACGATGAAGATCATTCAAGAAATTACTTCGCAAACCTCAGCGGGTAGTACCGAAACAGCGAATTCGATTGGGGAGTTGGCCACCATGACCGACGACCTGCGCAGCTCGGTGGCCGGTTTCACCTTGCCGAACCAATAGCATAAGCCCTGAGCGCTGGCCGACAGGGGCTGTCGGTGAAAAATAGGAACAAAGGCTGACGGATATGAGTGACCGCCGAGATTTTATTGCGCTGGAGTGGCTGAGCGAAGAGCTTAAAGCCACACTGCTGCAATGTGCTGCGATGATTCGCGATTCTGCGTTACACAGCAGTGAGCCGGCAACGCTTGAGCCACTCAGCGGTCAGCTGCACCAAGTGCAGGGCTCGCTACAAATGATCGAGTTCAGCGGTGCCGCGCTGTTGCTGGCAGAAATGGAAGCTGCCGTAACCGGAGTGATAGAGCGCGACGTACCGGTGGCGCAGCGCGGAGACCTGCTGGAAGCGGTTGCCGTTGCCTGTGAGGCGTTACCTCGATATTTCGACTCTTTGCGCAATGCGCGCAGCGAACTGCCGGTCGATCTTATTCTCGTTTTCAACGAATTGCGCGCGGCGCGCGGTGGTCGCCTGCTTTCCTCGGGGCTGCTGTTTGAGGCCTCGCAAACACAGCTCGCGGTGGAACCCTCGCTGCAGCGCGATGACTTGGCTGAGTTAATGGCCAAGCTTCACAAAATGTACCAAATTGCCCTTAAGGCCTACCTCGACGGTGGCGACGATGACAAAAATCTCGCCTATCTGCATAAAGTCTGTAGCCGCGTGGCGCGCTTACAGAGTGAGCAGGCCAGCTATTTGCTGTGGCAGTCTGCGAGTGTACTTATTGAAGCGATTCAGGCTGACCGTCTCCCCGCGGGTGCGGTGCGCATCGACTTCCTGCACCGCTTGGGGCATGAAATTCGCACCCTTGCCAACGGCGCACCCTCCGATGCGTCGCGACATGCCTTGCTCGACGATATTGTGTTCTACGCACTGTGCAGTGCCAACGAGAGCGAGGCGCTGAGCCGGCTTCGCAAGACTCAGGGTTTCCCTACCGGTCTCACCTCTTTTGAGGGCCAGCAGCAGTTTATTGCCACCGCCCAGCCGCGCTTGGTTGTGGCATTGCGGGATTTATCGGCAGAGCTGGATAGCGGCGTTGAAGCCAGCCGCTTAAATGAACGGGTCGAGGTCTTTGCCGACGCCATGGCGATATTGGGCTTAATCCAGCCCCTGTATGCGCTGCGCAGCGCGGCTGCCGGTATTGAATCCGGGGTTGAGAGTGCACAGCTTAGCTTGAGCCGCGTGCTTGCGAGAGTGGCCGAGCAGCTCGATGTTGAGCCAGAGCCTGTTGCACCCCAACTGCCGGCGAGTGGTGAGCAGCAGTCGACGATTGGTGCGGCGCGCGCCGAATTGGCAGACATTCAGGAAGCCCTCGTCAACTATGTGGCAGAACAGTGCCAGCATCACTATTTGCAGGGCTTGCCACAGCGTATCAGTGATTTGGCGCTCGCGCTGCAGGCCAGCGAACACGCCGATGCCGCTGCGGTGATGGGGCGGGCAGCGGATTACATTCGCGAGCAATTAGTGAACGCCGAACAGGTGCCAGAGTGGCCAATGCTCGACGCGTTGGCCGATGCAATGACCTCCGTTGATTATTACCTGGAGCGCAGTGCCGACGGGCCGAGGGTAGAAGACCAAGGGCTGATTCGGGTCGCTGCGGAGTGTGTGGCAAGGCTGGGCTATCCCGTCGACCAAAGCGCGCCAGATAATATCGTTGCCATGCCGGTTAAGGCGGCTGACGAGGCATCCTTAGCTGAGGACGAGAGCGAAGAGTTTGTCGATCCCGTCGCCACCTCAGAAGAGCTGGCTCTGGATCCCGATGTGCTCGATATCTTCATCGAGGAAGCTGGAGATGTTCAGGCAAGCCTGGGCGAGAAGTTACCTCGCTGGCGCGATGGCCTGTCATCGCCGTCACTGTTAGCGGACGTGCGCCGAGCCTTCCACACCCTGAAAGGCAGTGGGCGAATGGCGGGGGCGGAGCAGTGTGGCGACTTTGCTTGGGCGATTGAGAACATGCTCAACAAGGTTGTCGACGGTTACTTCACGATGGATCCGCTGCGCCTTGGTGTGGTTGAGCGAGCGGCTCAAATACTCCCCGAGCTGATCGAAGAGCTGTCTCATAAAAGGGCCTTACCGCCGTCGCAGTTGCGCGATTTACTTGCCGATGCAGAGTTGTTGGCAAAGGAGCAAAGTCCGGAGCTCAGTGCGCCGGCGCCTGCGGCCAGCGACGGAGAACAAGCCGAACTAACCGCCGTGTTTATCGGCGAGGCGGAAGTTCACCTGCGCCAGGTTGAGCAGTTTCTTCAAGGTGTTTACAGCTATCCCGTTCATCTCAGCGATGAGTTGCAGCGCGCCCTACATACCTTGAAGGGCTCGTCGAAAATGGCCGAAATATGGGCGGTGGCCAGTATCATTACGCCGCTGGAAGGGCTGGTAAAAGAAGCCCGCTCGATGCGCATCGCGGTGGATGAAGCGTTCATACAGTTGGTCGCCGATGTGCTGGCGGAAACGCGCAAGCTAGTGCAGCGTTTGCGCCATAGCCCGGCTTCCAGTTTGGAGGCATCATCGGCGTTGCGCGAACGTATTCAGCAGGCCGAAATCAGCTTGATGGCGCAGGCGGAAACCGCCGAGGCCCAGCGACAAGCCGGCCAAATAGCCCCTGATGCGCTAAATCAGTTCTTACTCACCTTTGGCGATCATATTCAGGGCTTGATCGATAAAATTCGCGATGCCGGTCAGTCGATAACTGCCTCGGTCATGCAGGAGTACGCGCCGATAATGGGGCAGTTCGCCCAGCGCGCAGAGGATATTGGCAGTGAAAGCACCGCCGAAATAGCGCAGGCCCTGCAGGTATTGCTCAGCCATGGTCGCGACCCATTACCGGCCGAGTTCTTGCAGTTGACCGAGCGTGCCCTCGACCAACTGATGGACGACCTGAATCAAATTGCTGCGGAAAACAGTGCCGAGGTGAATGCAGAGCTGCTTGAGCAACTGCGCGACTTCGACGCCTCGGCGCTTGTCGAAACGCCCGCCGCTGGTCTTGCCGCTACTCCTTCATCGGCTGCGTCATCGGCTGAGTTGTCTGAAGACAGTACCGCGATGGCAGCGCCATTGCCCGCGGCCGATCTTGAGGATATCGACCCGGATATTCTCGAAATCTTTATGGAAGAGGCAAGGGACTTACTGGAGGGCTTGGACAATGCCCTGCACAGTTGGGATGAAGATCGTGACAATCCCCGCTACCTAGACGATGTGCAGCGTTATTTGCACACCTTTAAGGGTGGTGCGCGTCTTACCGGGCTAACGGCGATGGGTGATTTCGCCCACCAGATGGAAACCGAAATCTCCGAATCCCTCGCCAAAGGCGAGGCGTCGTTGGCGGACTTGCTGCCGGTTGTTCAGCAGGCGCAAGACAAACTGGTGGCAATGCTCGACGGTTTGGACACCGAGGTAGCCGCCCCTCCCCCCGCAGAACCGGTTGTGACCTTAGAGGTCGCGCCGGCGTCGGAGGAAGTGGCTCCTAAACCTGCTGAAGGCACGGCGCCGCAGTGGTCTGCGATACAGGCTCGCGGCCCGCAGGAGATGATCAAAGTACCCTCTGAGTTGTTGGAGCGCTTGATCAACCTCGCCGGTGAAACCTCGATTGCTCGTGGTCGTATCGAAGAACAGGTGAGTGAAGTTCATTTCTCACTGGAAGAAATGGAAATGACCGTTGAGCGCTTGCAGGAGCAGGTGCGCCGGCTGGACATGGAAACCGAAGCGCAAATTATTCACCGCCAGGAGCAAATGGAGAGTGAGGGGGCTGAGGGCTTCGATCCATTGGAGTTCGACCGCTACTCACAGCTGCAACAGCTGTCGCGAGCACTGTTGGAGTCGGCGTCGGATTTAGTCGATTTGCGCAATACGGTCGTCGATAAAAGTCGCGATATGGAAACCTTGCTATTGCAGCAGTCGCGAGTAAATACCGAGCTTCAAGAAGGCCTGATGCACTCGCAAATGGTGCATTTCTCTCGCATGGTTCCGCGTTTGCGGCGCGGCGTACGTCAGCTGTGTGGCGAGCTGAATAAAGACGTCGACTTCAAGGTTTACAACGCCGAAGGCGAAATGGACCGCAGGGTGTTAGAGCGGATTATTCCAGCGCTGGAACACATGCTGCGAAACGCCATTGACCACGGCATAGAGTCGGCGGAACAGCGCCAGCAAAGCGGTAAGCCTGCTCAGGGTGAGCTGTCGATGCGCTTTGATCGCCAGGGCGGTGATGTCGTGATTACGATTAGCGACGATGGCGCGGGTATTGATTTGGCTGCGGTTCGGGCCAAGGCTGAGCGCATGCACTTGGTTGCAGCGGGGGCTGAACTTAGCGAACGTCAGTTACTCGATTTTATTTTCCATGCGGGCTTTTCCACCGCAGACAATGTTACGCAGATCTCCGGCCGCGGCGTGGGTATGGATGTGGTGCACAGCGAGATCAAGCAGCTCGGCGGTTCCATCGAGGTGAGCACCTCGCAAGGCCAGGGCAGCCGCTTTGAAATTCGCCTACCGTTTACGGTGTCGGTTAACCGCGCTCTCATGGTCAGTGTCGGGGGTGAGGTCTATGCCGTACCACTGAACAACATTGAAGGTATCGTGCGCGTCAGCCCTTATGAGCTGGAGGTTTACTACGAAGACGGTGGCCCCGATTTTGAGTATGCCGGTCAGCAATACAAGCTGCGCTATATGGGGCAGTTGATGGGTGTGTCTGCCCCCCACTTAGAGGGCCAGTTGGAGCCGAAACCTGTACTGCTGATTCGCAATGCCGAGCCGGCCACCGCGGTGCAGGTCGACTCATTGATGGGTTCGCGGGAAGTGGTGGTGAAATCACTGGGGCCGCAGTTTGCCGCCGTGCCGGGATTGTCTGGCGCCACGGTGCTGGGTGATGGCAGTGTGGTGGTGATTTTGGATATGCTGGCCAGCATCCGTGCCGATGCAACGCGGCGCTTGAGTGGTTCTGAAATGCAGGGGCAGTTGCCCAGCAGCGACGTTCCCGTCAAACATGTCATGGTCGTCGACGATTCGGTGACTGTGCGCAAGGTGACGTCGCGCTTACTTGAGCGTCAGCAGATGAAGGTCACACTGGCGCGCGATGGGCTGGAAGCCGTCAACCAGTTGCAGGAAATGGACGCGCTGCCGGATGTCATATTACTGGATATAGAGATGCCGAGGATGGACGGTTTTGAGGTGGCTAGCCGCCTGCAGAGCTCGCCGCGCTTCAAGGACATTGCCATTATTATGATTAGCTCGCGTACCGGCCAGAAGCACCGCCAGCGAGCGTCAGGCCTGGGTGTCACGCGCTTCCTGGGTAAACCCTATCAGGAAATACAGCTGCTAAAAGCGATTGAGGAAGTTATGTCGAAGGTGGACGCGGAATGATGCATGCCTTACCTGATGCCTCCTTGGCGAACCTGATTATGCCCATCTCCGGTGGCGGGCTGCTGCTACCCAATAGCTGTGTGGTGGAGGTTGCCAGTGCGCGACAGTTGAGCTCTGCCATGTCATCGACCTTCATCTTGGGGATGCTGCGCTGGCGCCAGCGCGAGATTCCATTGGTGTGCTTTGAGGGCTTGCGCGATGGTGAGTTGCCTGCAGAGCCAGCGATCCGGCAAGTGGCGGTGATGGCCGGACTCAACGACCGCGAGCGCCTGCCGCACTACGCGATCTTGCTGTCGTCGGTGCCCCACTTGTTAAGTGTTCACGCCGGCGATGTTAAAACCTTGGACCACTGTGAGGACCAGCCGGCGATTTTTGCCGACGTTGAAGTGCATGGCCAACGCTTGTTGATACCGGATATTGATGTACTTGAGGAAAAGATCCTCACGGAACTCTCCCCTGCAGAGCAGGCGGAGTGATCGCTAGGCAAAATCTCCCCAGCGCGCCTGAAGAACACTGATCGCCGCCAGTGGTGCCGTTTCGGTGCGCAGAATTCTCGGCCCCAGGGCCATGCAGTTAAAGCCCTGCTCGGTGCTGCGGGCAACCTCATCGTCAGTGAGTCCGCCTTCGGGGCCAACCAATAAGGCAACACTTTTTGGGGCCGGCGGCGGAGCGACATCCTCGCCGTGGTGAGGGCTGAGTACCGCTCTGTAATCGGCGCGGCAGCTATCGATCCAGTGCTCAAGTTCCTGAGGGGTGGCGACATCTACCAGCTGACTGCGGCCGGATTGTTCGCAGGCGCTGATCATGACTTGCTGCCAATGCCGCCATTTCTTTTCTTCGCGCTCGGCATTGAGCTTCACATCGACCCGTTCGCTGCGCAAGGGCACTATCCGCGCAACGCCCAGTTCAGTCGCTTTCTGAACAACCCAGTCCATACGGTCGCCCTTCGAGAGACCAATGCCAAGCTCGATTCGCAGCGGTGACTCGCAGTCCTGCGAGCTGTCCACATCAGTGACCGAGCACCACAACTGGCGCCGGTTGGCGTCGGAAATGGTGGCCAGATAGTCGTTGCCGTCGCCGTTAAACAGGCGCACAGAGCGGCCCACTTTCATGCGCAGCACCTGCAGCAGGTAGTGTGCTGCGCGCTCCTCCAACTCAAGCTGCTGGCCATTGCTTAGGGCTTGCGAGGTATAGATTCGGGGAATTCGCATTATCTAACTACCTTCCCCGTTACAGTGCTTTGATAAACGCTTTTGAGTTGCGCTGAAAGTTGTAGAGTTTCTGCTTGGCTTCGGGCAATTCGGTAAAGGGGCATTGCACATAGCCCTGCTCTTGAAACCAATGAGCGGTTTGCGTGGTTAGTACAAAAACCTGGTTTAGCCCCTGTTGCCGGGCGTCCCGCTCAAGTTGGGCCAGCAGTCGCTCGGCGCGATCGGCGCCGCGGTAGTCGGGGTGCGTGGCGACGCAGGCTATTTCCCCGGCGCCGGCTTCGGCGTAAGGGTAAAGTGCTGCGCAGGCGATGACCATGCCATCGCGAACCAAAATCTTGAAATGACCGATTTCATTTTCCAACAGTTCGCGCGAGCGTTTCAGCAATACGCCCCTCGCCTCCAGCGGCTCAATTATCGCTAAGATGCCACCGATATCGTCAATGCTGGCGGTGTGGAGTTGCTCGTAATGTTCCTGGGTTACCAGCGTACCCGCGCCGTCGCGAGTAAAGAGCTCTTGCAATAGGGCGCCGTCCTCGGAATACGACACCATATGGCAGCGATCAATGCCAAGGTCTCCGGCGTCAACAACCGCTTGCACAATACTGTCTCTTCCCAGGGTGGGCTGTCGTTGCAGCTCGGCATCGACATCACGGTACTCACACTGGCGGATCAGGCGCTGTTCGCTGTCTAATAAACCTGCGGCGCCAGTGAGCAAAATCAGCTTGTCGGCTTTTAGGGTCGCGGCGGTATGAACGGCAACGTCTTCGGCGCTCAGGTTGAAGATTTCTCCCGTTGGCGAATAGCCGAGTGGCGACAGCAAGACGATGGCCTGCTGATCCAGCTGCTGGCGGAGTGCGCTGGCATCGACCTTGCGGACCACGCCGGTGTGCTTAAAGTCGACTCCGTCGATCACGCCCATCGGCCGGGCTGTGACAAAGTTGCCTGAGCAAACGCGAATGGCCGCCCCGTGCATGGGCGAGTTGGCAACGCCCATCGACAGCAGGGCTTCGATATGGGCGCGCAGTGAGCCGGCAGCATCGGTTACGCAGCGCAGCTCTTGTTCGTCAGTAATGCGTAAGTCATTGTGGAATTGGCTGGACAGGCCTGCGTCGCTGACGCGCAGTTCTATCTGAGGTCTGGCGCCGTGCACGAGCACCAGCCGCACCCCAAGGCTGTTTAGCAAAGCGATATCGTGCACAATATTCGCGAAATTGGCATCGGCTATCGCCTCGCCGCCGAGCATCAGTACAAAGGTTTTTCCACGGTGGGCGTTGATATACGGTGCGGAATTTCTAAACCATTTCACGTATTCGGTGTGTTCTGACATGGCGGTGGCCGCTTGCTGTGTTAATAGGGGTATTTTGTTTGCATGGTCAGTAGCTTACAAGGCATTTTTGAAAAATGCTTGGGCCTAGTGAGTGCAGGGGGCCGCGGTGAGGCCTAGCCGGCAGCCTTCGCAGGCTGTGGAGCAGTGGGCGAGCGAGCTGGCCGAGGATATCGACCGGCATTTCCTGCAAGCACATGAGCGGCTGGATGATGTGTACCGTCGCGAGTTCAGAGCCTTGCCCGCCGTTGTGCGCCGTCACTGGCAGCACCGCCGGGATATTCCGGCGGATTTAGCGGCACTGCCGCGCAGCCTGTGGCGGATCGTTCGCCGCAGACCTCACAGCGTCAGGCCGCTTACCGGTAAAGAGCAGGCTGTTGCCCAGCTGTTGGCAGACCACGTGATTGACCTCAATGGGCTGCAAGCGCTGCTGATGAATCGGCTGGCGTCTCACCCAGATTACGACCCCAATGCGGTCGCGCAGCTGCAGTCAGAGTTGGCGCCCTTGCAGCCAGAGTTGGCTGAGCGGCGCCTGAAGCAAGCTGTCGCGCGATGGGGGCTAAGCCAGGATAGCAGTCGCGATATGCTGGTGTTCCTCGCTCTCGGGCTTGCCGGCAGAGGCCTGAGTGACAAAGTGTTGTTTGGCAGCGCGTCTCTGTTGGGGGCGTCGGCAGCCAGCTCTTTATATATTGCCAATCAAGGCTGGTTAACCGCCTGGTGGTCGAGTTGGGTTGGTGTGCCCGCATGGGTTTCAATCAGTGGTGCGGCGGCGGGGATGGTGGGCGTATTACTGCTGACACCGCTAGCTGCGCCCTTTGTTGAGTGTGGCATGAACCGGATGTGGCGTCGGCAACGCTTGCACCGATTGTTAGACGAGGTGCATCGCCAGCTGCGTCCGCCGCTGCGCGAGCAACTTTGGCATTACGGCAGCTACTTGCAGTTTTTGCCTGATTTACTGTTGTTGCTGCGGCAGCTCAAATAAAAGATGTATTGGCAGGGCTGGCGCGGGTTACACTCCGCGACTTTCTAGCCGCTATTTTCTGGGGGGGGTGTGGCAACAGAGCCATTGGACAGCGCGCAGTCGCGCGAAGCGATGTTTGATGAGCTGGCAGCGGCGCTGTCGGAGCGCGGCTACGCGGTTATTCAATCTGCGCTTCCCAGCCGCTTAGCGAGCCCGTTGCAGCAGCGAGTCGCTTCTCTGGATGACAGTGCCTTCCGCCCTGCGGGAGTGGGGCGACAGCAGGCCTATCAGCGCGACGACTTTGTGCGCAGCGACCATATACGCTGGTTTTCTGACAGCGAGCCGAGCGAGGCGGAGTATTTGGCGTGGATGGAAATGCTGCGCGTCGGTATCAATCGGCGGCTTTTCCTCGGCTTGTTTGATTATGAGTGCCATTTTGCGCGCTACGCTCCGGGTAGTTTTTACAAAAAACATGTCGACGCTTTTCGCGGACGTAGCAACCGCGTACTGTCGACGGTGTTCTATCTCAATCCGCAGTGGGGTTCTGCCGATGGCGGTGAGCTGCTGATATACAGTGGTGACGGTCAGGTGGAGGCGTCAGTTAAGCCGACGATGGGAACCCTGGTGGTCTTCCTCAGCGAGACGGTTCCCCACGAAGTGCTCCCCGCCGCGCGCCTGCGCCATAGCATTGCGGGTTGGTTTCGGGTCAATGCGAGCTTGGGTGCAAACATCGACCCACCGTCGTAGCTTACAGGCGCCGCAAAATACCCAGACTATTCACACGCTCGACCGCTTCAAATAAGCCGGAGGCAAGTGCCAAGCGATAGATAGCAATAGGCGCTTGACCGCCCTCTTCGGGGTTGGGAAATAGGTCGTGAATAGCCAGAATGCCGCCGCGTTGAATGTGGCTTGTCCAGCACCGGTAGTCGTTTAGGGCTGCCTCGAGACTGTGCCCACCATCGATGAAGACCATTGCTAACGGGGTTTGCCAATGCTTGGCACACACTTCGGAGGGCGCAACCAGCGGCACCACCCACTGCTCAAAGTTAGCGCGACGGATATTTCGGCGAAACTCTGCAAAGGTGTCGAAGTGGGCGTCGTTGGCGTTGTACAGCTCGGGGTCGTGAAACATTTCCCCCAATTGGTGTTCTTCTGAGCCGATGTGGTGGTCAACGGCGTACACAACACCGCTCTCTGGGGCGCTATCCTGGCAAGCCTTGGCAAGATAGAGAGTAGATTTTCCGCAATAGCTGCCCACTTCTAACAGGGCGCCCCGCGGGGCTTGCTCGCAGCCGTGGCGGTACAGGGCATCGGCTTCGTCATCGGCGAGAAAGCCTTTCACAAGGGCGATATCGATGGGCAGAGAAACGGGCATGGTGTTCACCAAAAAATACGGAAGCGAAACCTTAGCCAAAGTCCTGTCGGTGAGCAACTTACCATCCTGTCAGCTTTCACTCTGTTGTGTCGCGTGTCTATACTGATGAGCTTATTACCTCGATCTGGAGAACAACATGCTTAAGCTCTATGGGTTTGCTGTGAGTAATTATTTCAACATGGTTAAGCACAGCCTGTTGCATAAGGGCATTGATTTTGACGAGGTCACGGTATACCCGAGTGCCGAGCCCGACTACCTGCGCAAGAGCCCACTGGGCAAGGTGCCTTGCATTGAAACCGATCAGGGCTTCCTCGCAGAGACCAGCGTGATAGTGGAGTACTTGGATGCGCGCTACCCAGACCAGTCGCTGCTCCCAAGTGACGAGTGGCAGCGAGCGAAGTGTCGGGAGTTAATGAAGATTATCGAGCTGTATTTAGAGCTTCCTGCTCGCCGGTTGCTGCCAGCGGTGCTGGGGGCAGCAAAAGCCGATGACAGCGTTGTCGCCGAGGTTGCTGAGGCACTCGACAAGGGCGTTCGGGCGCTGTCGGCGCTGGTTTCGCCTCAGCCCTTTGTTATGGGTGAGCAGATGACGGCTGCGGATATTGTATTGCGCTACGCTCTGGTCGTTGTTGAACTGGTTAGCGGCGCCTTGTATCAGCGAGATATCTGCGCCGAAGTGGCCGGTCTGCCTGAGTGGAAGGCGCGCATGGCGGAGATGCCCATCAGCCAGCAGCTGGATGCGGAGTCTGAAAAAGCCATGGCGGCCTTCATGGCAATGGTTCAGGGCAAGTAGCCCGCTAGCACTGGCAGGCTCAGTCTGCCAGTGCTTCCAGTTGTTCTTGCAGTTCCAGCCACGCCTCTTCTGCAGTGTTGTTTCCTGTTTGCAGGCGCGCCTGCTCAGCCAATAGTGTTTTCAATTGTTGTTTGTTGGCCTCGTCGTACAGGCTGGTGTCGGCGAGCTGAGCTTCTATGGCCTGCAGTTGCTCGGCGACTTTTTGCAGTGTCCGCTCTAGTTTTTTGATCTCATTGTTGAGGGGGGCCAGTTTTGCGCGTTTCGCGGCGGCGTCTTGGCGCGCTTTCTTCTTGTCGACAACGGGCGCCGTGCTGGCCGACTGCGGCTTATCGCCAAGTTCTCTGTTGCGGCTCAATAGCCATTGGCGGTAGTCATCCAGGCTGCCGTCGAAGGGGCTAACCGAGCCATTGTCGACAAGCAGTAGCTCGTCGACGGTATTGCGCAACAGGTGGCGGTCGTGGGAGACCACAATCACCGCACCTTCAAATTCCTGGAGGGCGCTGGTGAGCGCGTGACACATCTCCAGGTCCAGGTGGTTGGTGGGCTCATCGAGTAGCAGGACGTTGGGCCGCTGCCAAACAATAATGGCGAGTGCAAGGCGCGCTTTTTCACCGCCGGAGAAATGTAAGCAGCTACCCTCGGCGCGCTCACCCTTAAAGTTAAAGCCGCCGAGAAAGTTACGAATATCCTGCTCTCGGGCGTCGGGCCGGAGACGCTGAAGCTGCAACAGCGGGCTGGCATTGAGATCCAGAGACTCCAACTGGTGTTGGTGGAAGTAGCCCATGTGCAGGTGTTCGCCGCTGTGGCGCTGCCCGCTGAGTGGCGTTAGCGTCCCCGCGAGGGACTTCATTAGTGTCGACTTACCCGCGCCATTAGCACCGAGCAGGCCTATTCTGCTGCCTGGGTGAATGCTCAGGTTTACCTTGTTGAGTAAGGGCTCACTATACCCCAGCGCGGCATTACTGAGTCCCAGCAGCGGGTCGGAGTACTGGCTCGGCGCATAAAAGCGAAAATGGAAGGGGGAGTCCACATGCGCGGGGGCGATCTCGCTCATGCGCTCAAGGGCTTTAAGTCGGCTTTGTGCCTGCTTGGCCTTACTGGCTTTGGCGCGAAAGCGGCGCACAAAATCTTCCATATGGGCGCGCTCAGCCTGCTGCTTTTCATAGGCTTGCTGTTGCTGCGCCAGGCGCTCTGCTCGCTGGCGTTCGAAGGCACTGTAATTGCCGCGATAGCGATGGAGCTGATGGTGTTCCAGGTGAACGACAAAGTCGCAGCAGGCGTCGATAAAATCTCGGTCGTGGGAGATAAGCAGCAGCGTACCTTCATAGCGTCGCAGCCACTGTTCCAGCCACAGGCTGGCGTCGAGGTCCAAGTGGTTGGTCGGTTCGTCGAGCAGCAAAAGGTCTGATGGGCACATCAGGGCCTGGGCTAGATTGAGGCGGATGCGCCAGCCCCCTGAAAAGTCACTGACCGGCTTGTCCACCTCTGTCAGCGCAAAGCCCAGCCCCTGCAGGAGTTGTTCGGCGTCGCTGCGAATTTGGTAGGCGTGGATCAGCTCCATCTCCGCCAACAGCTCGGCAAGGCGATGGTCGTCATTGCAGGCCTCGATATCGGCCTCGATACGGCGGTAGTGCTGGTGGCCGTCAATCACATATTCGATTGCCGGCCGGTCGCTGGCTTCTACTTCCTGGCGCATTTGCGCGATCTGCCATTGCGCAGGTATCTGCAGGTCGCCGCTGTCATAGCTGAGTTCATTGCACAGCAGTTTAAACAGGCTGGATTTACCGCTGCCATTGGCACCAACCAGCGCCATGTGCTCGCCCGGATTCACGCGCAGCGACGCCTCCTCTAGCAAGGCTTTGCCACCGCGTTGTAAGCTGAGATTTATCAGTTCAATCATGGGGCGCGATTATAGCGCGGGTGTATGGGCGAGTCGGCAGATTTTATGGCAAGCGAGACAGATTCTTCACAAAGCGGTGTGTTGTGGGACTATGCGCTTGAGCGGTATGCGCGCGATGGCGTCGCCGAATGCTGCGTGGCCTTGCAGGATGAAGCCGGGGCGAACGTACTGTTAATTATCGTTGCAGCCTATCTGGCCGAGCGCGGCATACCGCTGACAGGGCCGCGTGTGCAAGTGCTGGTTAGCGGCGCGAGCGCACTGCAGGCCTCGCTGATAGAGCCGCTTCGCGCGTTGCGGCGGGCCAATCGACCGTTGGACGGCGAGGCCTGTGAGCGGCAGCGCGATACCTATCAGAGCTTGAAACAGGCGGAGCTTGAGGCCGAGCGCTGGCAGCTGGCACAGCTCGCGGAGCTAGTTTTGCCTTGGAATCCAGAGCAAGTGCCAACGCGGCAATTATTGCAACGTAATATCCGCGCTGTTGCCGGGGCCGCCGAGAAGTCTATGCTCGACCGTCTCGTCAGAGCACTACGCACAGACCGGTGAGGGCGGCGTTAGAAGTCGTCGAACAGGCTTGCCAAGCGGTCTTCGGCCTTATTCGGGTGGCTGGGAATGTCACTCATCCGCTTTGGCAGACGTTGTCGTGGTGTGGCTTTCTTCGCCAGCGTTGCGGTAGTGCTGGTAGCATCAGCGCTTTTCGGCGTGGCTGGCGCTTTTGCCTTCGGTGGAACCTGGCTTTTGGCCGGCGTTACAGGCGTTTCGGGCTTTTTGGCGGCTTTTGGTTCCGGCTTTGACTTCGGCTTCGGCTTTGATGCGGCTTTGGTCGGAGAGGGGGAGGCGCTTTCTTTCGGCGCGGCCTTGGTACTTTTTGTTGCAGCTGCTTTTGCCGGTTTGGTCACGGCTGGCGCTTTTTTTGTCGCTTTGAGCGATTTTTCGGCATCGCTCATCGCTCTTATAACCGCTTTTTCTTTGCGCAACTGGAGCTTTAGGCTCAATGCTTCACTGCGTAGCTCTGCAAGCTGGGTTTGCGCATCGTCCAGCTGTTGCTGGGCCCTGGTCAGGCTGTCTTCTGCCCGCTTGATCAGGCTGGGTTTCTCGCCTTGCTTGTCGCGCAGCCGCTGTTTCGCTTCACTGTGGTTGTGGCGCGCCTTTTCTGTTTTTGCTTTCTGCGTTTCTACTGATTTTTCAATGGCTTGTAGTTGTTTCTCTAGGGTGGCGAGCTGTTTGGCACGCAGCGTTTCCAGTTCTGACTGGAGGCGCTGCAGCTCGGCCAGGGGCTTCTCTTTTACTTTCTTTTTATTGAATACCATAGTTGTGGGCCCGCGGAATGATTAAAAAACCGTCAAATTCCATTATACAAACTTGTTGGCGGGAAGCTATCTGCTGGTTGGCGCCAATTTTTGTCTGCGCCTGTGTCTATGTGAACGCTTGTGGCAGACTATGGTCTGACACAGGTGTCGCCGAATGACTCGGCGGTTCCCAATTCCCTGAAAACTAAGGTAGTTTCATGAAAAAAACAGTAGTGGGTGCGGTGGTAATGAGCGGGTTGCTGGCTGCCTGCGGTGGCAATAACTCTGAACCATCATTAGATTCCGAGATTGCGAAGGTAAGCTACGGAATTGGCGCAAATATTGGTTCGCGATTCGGCGACGACTTGCCGTTGGATGTCGATGCATTTAGCGCGGGTGTGCGCGACGCCATTGCCGGCGGTGAGCTGAAAATGAGCGATGAAGAGATTATGTCAACGCTGCAGGCTTACCAGCAAAAGCAGATGGCCGAACGTCAGGTAGAATCTCAGGCCCTGGCTGAAACAAACCGTAAAGAAGCCGAAGCATTTCTGGCTGAAAATGCGTCTGCCGAGGGTGTTGTTGTCACCGATAGTGGTCTGCAATACAAGGTACTGGCTGAAGGTGATGGCGCGCGCCCGAGCGAGAGTGACACGGTAGAAGTGCACTACGAGGGAACATTGCTGGATGGCAGTGTGTTTGACAGCTCCTATCAGCGCGGTGAAACCGTAAGCTTCCCTGTGAATGGTGTGATCGAGGGTTGGACTGAAGCGCTGCAGATGATGAAGGTCGGCTCCAAGTGGAAACTGTTTATCCCCTCTGACCTGGCCTACGGCCCTGGTGGCGCGGGACAGATGATTGGCCCCAATGCGGCACTGGTTTTTGAAGTGGAACTGCTGGGCATTAAAGGCAAGTAAAAGAAGATAAGGGCTCTTTTGTGCGGGTGCTCAGAGAGCCCTTATTGGCATTTTACCCCCAATAAAAAAACCCCAGTATTCGCTGGGGTGAATTCTTTCTAGATCGGAGATAGTGCCTCAGGGAGCTTTTGCTGAGCGATGGTATAACGCCGCCATTGTGCAAAGTTTGGGAAAGAGCTGCAAAGCCGTCTCTGCAAAATGGGGTGTTTCACTGCCTAGCAGAAAACCCAAGTGGTGCGATACGTCCTTGTATGCACCGGTGTCATCCTTGACACCTTCATCATAGCTTTTCCTCGTTCTGCCACCAGACGAGATCAGAGCGAGATAATGTGAGACATCGTCTACTGGTGACTGTCGGGGTGTTGGAGCGCATCGTCGAGCATACGGTCAACGGTGGGAAAGTCGAAGGAAAAACCTGCCCTCAGTAAGCCGTCAGGAATAATGCGTTGGGAGCTGTAGAATAACTCCCGCATTTCTCCAAACAGGATCTTCGCGGCAAATTCAGGAATTGAAAACAGCAGGGGCCGTCGCAGTTTATTTGCCAGTAACTGGCTGAACTTGCGATTTGTGACAGGCTCAGGCCCGCTGATATTGAACGGCCCCTCTAACTCCTTGTTCTCAATCAAAAAAAGTAGCGCTTTAACGGCGTCATGGCGATGGATATAGGCCTGCCACTGCTTGCCGTGGCCGAAGTAGGCGCCGACACCGAGTGAAAAGGCCGGCCGCATTTTCGCCAGAGCGCCGGCCTCTCTGTCTCTGTCCAGCACGACCGCAAACCTGGCGATAATGGTCCTACAGGGGCTGTTGATGCTCTCTTCCCAGCGTTGGCAAAGTTCAGCAGAGAATCCTCGGCCAATTGGGGAATTTTCATTGAGCGCTTTGTCACCGCCATCGCCATAAATGCCGATCGCCGATGCATTAATGAAGGTGTGAAGTGACGGCCAGTGTTTTACCGCGACGTTTGCTTGCTCAGTTGCTGAGAGGCGGCTGCTCAGTAGGCGGTTTTTTTGCTGTGCGCTCCATCGCTTTGCGGCAATGTTTTCCCCGGCCAGATTCACCACGATATGGGCGTCGATTTCACGCAAGGTGCTGTAATCATGCAGCTGGATGTCAGCTTGCCCATCCTCAAAAATTGCTTGTAAATGGGCCTTCGAGCGACCCACCGCGTGCACCTTGTAGCCCTGAGCGAGCAGTTGGCAGCACAGTGCCTGGCCTATAAAGCCGCTGGCACCAATAACCGCGACACTTTCCTGTTGTGTTCCCATAACGTGCTCCTTGGCTACCCGGTTATAGATACGGCGCCAGTTGGTCGTCTAGCCACTGTTCTAGCCAGACTTGTTGCGATGCACTGGGCTCGGTGCCTGGTATTACCGACGTCGGGTGCGGCTGCCGGTCTAGCCAGAGCGCTCCGCTGCGCGGTAATTTCGCTGTGGATGCCAGCCAAACTGCGGTATCTGCAGCCATTCGGCTGTCGCGCAACACCCCGGACATCAGTCGGTTAAACGCAGGCAGTGACTTTTCCACGCCGGGGGTGGCCGCCCAGCCTGGGTGCATAGCGTAGGTGGCTGGCAGAGTCTCTTGCTGTTGAATTTGGGTATAGCACAGCAGCGCTCGCTTCGCGTTTGCGTAAGCGCCACTGCCGTTGTACTTCGACTTGCGCCATTGCATGTCCTGTTGGCGAAGGGCCGACAAATACAGGCCGCCAGACACAACATTGACGATCCGCGAACTGTCAGTAAAAGCGGGGCTGAGCAGTTTGCTCAGCAGCACTGGGCTGAGCAGATTTACGGCCAAGGCAAGTTCGTTGCCTTCCTCGGTTTCTTCACGTTCAGCAAACAGTGCTCCGGCATTGTTGATGAGCACATCAATGTTTGGAAAGTCAGTGAGCAGCTGTTTGGCCGTCGCCGAGGTTTGTGCGAGGGAGGATAGCTCGACGTTGTAAGAGTGTATGTTACTGGTCTCGCAACCACTGCTGTTGAGGATATCGCGAGTGCAGTCCCGCAAGCGCTCGTCACCGCGCCCGAGTAGTACCAACGTAGCCCCCAGGCCGGCCAGAAGCTTAGCCGCGGCGAGCCCCAAACCACTGGTAGGCCCCGTTAACACCACGACCTTGCCGTCCATACGTTCGCTCAGCGCTTTGTCTGCCATGCTTAAATAGCCGTGCTTACTGAAATTTATGGCGCCGGGCAGGATAAGTTGGTCGTGAATACGCGTTGACAGTTTGGGCTTGGCGCGGGGGCTCGGCTTCGGGCTCAGGGCATCGGCAATCCCCTTTGCCACGCGTTTACTGAGCCGGTTAAGGGCGGGCTTGAAAAGCGGAGAAAGTGCCGACGGTAAACCGTCGAAGGTGAGCGTTGCGCGGTAGCGAATTTCGGTGAGTTCGGGCCCGAGCGCTTCAAATTCGATATCGTCCACGGCGTGCAGGCGGCTGGGGTTTTCACCGCCGTCATCTGCCAGTGAATAGCCCTCCAAGGACACCAATTTATTTTCCTCGGCGTGGGTTTCCCGATAGTGCATGGTCAGCTGTTTGCTGGGCCTGTTAAAGCTGAGTCGATAGCTAGCGGGCACCGATGAGGCAGCCTCGATTTTTTCGGCGCGATACACTGACGGATCCCACTGCTCGATGTTGGAAAAGTCGCGCAGGTACGAATAACAGTCGCTCACGGCGCGCTGTACCCGGATACGTTCAAACAATTGCTGTTGCATCTCGTCACTCCCTGAAGGATTTATCACATTTACGCGGTGCAAATGTTTACAGATCAAGGACGAGTGGTGTCGGTAAGGCCGTGGCTTAGTGAATCTCTGGGAGGAATAAGGCCAACACCAGCATGGCACCGGTGAGAATCATAAGGTGGTTATTCAGGGTGTTATTAAACATAGCTGCGTTCCTTCGTGGCAAAACCGTCGGATCCATCCGAGAGACGCATTATCTAATAGCCGGTAACAAAGCCCTATCGAGAATTTTGGCAATAATATTAGGCCGAAGGTGTGGGGCGCTGCAGAAGAGAAAGGAGAAGAGACCGCGAATGGCCCGCCCGAGAGGATTCGAACCTCTGACCTTCGCCTCCGGAGGGCGACGCTCTATCCAGCTGAGCTACGGGCGGTATAGCAGCGCGCAACTATACCAGAGGGACAGTGAGCCCACAATTTAGTTAGTAATATGGGGCGGAATTTACCCATATTCATCTGTTTTTCGGTTGATCTTGTATGTGTCATAGTGCGTAATATGTGACATAGTTTGCAAAAGATGCTGAAGCGAATGCTCGCCACAACTTATATTGTTGATCGTTTAAATAACCTCTATGCGCTGGCTGCAGAGCTGCCCCAACACAAATACGAGGAAGAGTTTTGCCGGCAGGTAAGTGAGGATTTCTCATTGGCTTATTGTCAGTGGTGGGGTTGTGACGGTGACGACGCCCGGAAGCGAAGTCTGCTCGGCGAATATAGTGATAGCCCTGCGAGCAAAACCGTTGTTTGTGAGCTCAGCAGTGCTAGTCACGGGTGCCACCGGCTTGTGTTTGGTTTAATGGGCAAGTCTTTTGAAATGGCGGATGAAGCGTGGCATGCGCTGGCGCAGGGCATGGTCGCTGCCGCCGATAATGCGCAGCGTTTTGTTGGCAGTCGAATGGTCTCTGCTCCTGAGGATACCGGCGTGGCGTGGCTTAATAACGACGGTAAGCTAGTGCGTTTCTGCAATGCCTTTAAAGCGCATATGCTTGCTCAGCTTCCTTCGTGGGGCGGTTCGTCACTGCCATTTTCCTTGCCCTCGCCAGACGTGGAAGGCTTTGTATGGCAGGGCTTATATATTCGCGTGCTGCACCTCAACGAAGGCATCCGTATCGCCGCGCACACCGATCGCCGTGCAACAAATGTGCTTACCGAGCGGGAAATGGATGTGGTGCGCTGCATTGTCGATGGGTGCAGCTTCAAGGAAGTGGGGCGGCGCTTGGGTATCTCCCCGTCGACAGCCTCCAGTCACTTGTATAAAGCCTACGACAAGTTAAAGTTGCGCGGTCGCGCTGCACTGGTGCAGTGGTATAGTCGCGGAGAAACTGGTGCGGCATAAGCGGCCGCAAAACCCTGCCTCTAAGTAAATACGCTCAGCCAGTACGGCGCATTGAGTAACTGAACCGTTGCGTCGCGAGGTGTATCTGAACATGGAGCTTCAGTAGATGCTTACGTACTGCAGCGCGTCGTCACTGTAGACCCAGCCCAGCCCACTTATATTGAGTGTTATCTCTCCCTCACCGCCTTTCGGCAACTTGAAGTACCGGGTTACCCCAGGCCAGGCGTAGGCATAGAAAGGAATGGCTTTGCCGTTTTGCCAGCGATAGGCATTGATATGTGCGGGTTTGCTGCCGTGATTCTCCAATATGAGGTAGTGGTCATTACCGCGGTGTGCCGTGCGGTAATGCACGCGTTCCTTGGCGTTTTCGCCGGTAATAAACACCGGTAGCGAATGCACCAGGGAATGCAGGTTGTCTTGGTCGCTTTCTGAATGCCAGTTGACGTTCAGCCGAAACAGGCTCAAGTCATCAATGTCGCCCGCATTGAGGGAAATTGTGATATTTATTTTGCTGTTCGCCGGAATAGGCGTTTGGGTGCTTGATAGCTTAACTACTCTGCGGTTGAGCATGGCCTGTTCGTCGGCCTCGGTGTCTACGCCGTTGGCTTGCCAGGGGCTCAAGCCAAAATTAAAAATCAGTGGCTGATCTGTTTGGTTAACAACCGTGAATGTCGCCTCGTTTTGTGTTGGTGAAAGATAAGCTTCCGAGGGGGTGACAAACACCGAACCCTGCGCGGCGTGAGCGAGGGTGGTTAACAATAGCCAAAACAGTCTGGAGCGTAGCGTTTTCATAGTTAGGTGTAGGCAGCTTGTTATGCCGAGATTAGTGCGCGAAAAAGGCGTTTGCGCTCCCTCTGTCTGCAGCCGCAATACTGAGTAGCGCTGGGACAGCAGCATACTTAAGGTAAGTCCTTTGCAGCCCACTACGGAGCTGCCTAGGCAGGGAATTACAGTAAGTTTTTGGCGGCGGCTCGGCTATAGCAAATTTTGCTACCCCGAGCAGCGGGGCGGCGATTTATGGTTTTGTGGCTTGCTGGACAGGGGGCTGGCTCTTGGTCCAGCCATAGGTGCGCAGCTGCAGGGTGATGTCACCGTCGCCGGTGGTGGGGAGCTTGAAGGTGCGGGTCTTTCCGGGCCAGGCGTAGGCAAAGAAAGGGGTGTGTTCACCGCCGGTGCGGCGATAAGCTTTAACGTACACGGGCTTTTCCCCGTGATTTTTCAGCACGAGGTAGTCGTCGTTGTTGCGGCGAACGGCGTGGTATTGCAGCTGGTAGCCTGCATTGGCCGCCGTAACAAACAGCGGAAAGGAATAGCCCGGCTGTAAGCTAACGCGATTTTGTTGCTCGTCGTCGGCAGCGCTGGCCTTCCATGCAACATTTAGCCGAAACAGGTGGAGCTCGGCCACGCTTTTGTCGCGCAGAATCACCCGAAAAACCTGCTGGCCGCCGCGCTCGACCCGTGCGACCGGTGGGTAGGCCAGCAGGGCTTTGTTTTTGAGCAGCCGCTTTTCCTGCTCCACATTATCGCGATAGTTGGACAGCCACGGGGCGATGCTCAGGCTGACGTCAATATCGCTGGCAGTGTCATTGCTTAGAATAAAGCTCGCTTCGCGCTTGTCTGATGACAGTGTGGCATCTGAGGGCGTCATGGTGACACTGCCCCAAGACAGAGGCGTCAGAATTAGCAGGGTGAGCAAGGCGTAAAGCCGATTTTGTAGGATCTGCATAACAAACACGTTGGTTGGGGAAGAGGGCTGCCCGAGAGGGCAGCCTTAAACTCGCAAATTTAGGATGCTGGTGGGAATTCAGGGAAGCCGAAGTCATCCTCTTCTTCAGGCGTTTCAGCGTCAAATTTTACATAAAGGTTCTGGGCGCCATCAGCCGCTACGTTACCAAAGGAAGTGCCGGTATCTGATATTGTGGCTTTGAAAGTGTAGCTCACGCTGCCGTCAGTGCCAGTGAGGCTTGTGGCGATTTGATCGACAGCGGTGAAGGTCACGCCGTCATCTTCCGAGGCTTCCAGCGTGGCTGTCTTGCTGTCTGTTCCAATGGTCACAGAGATATCAGCGCTGCGGTTGGAGAAGTCTGCAGTTGCGCCGGCAACGGTCATTGCAACTTGATAATTATTTCCAGAGGCCGTGTCGCTACAGCTGATTGTAAGTGTTTCAGATGCCGTTGCTTCATACTGGGCGCCTTCAGTTCCGAAGGCAAACGAGAGACCGTCAGCGGTACCTGGGGTTGATTCGTCTTGCGAGGTGCCGCCAAAGGAGCACGCAACGACCTCACTAATCGTCCCGCTGATTGTAATCGGGGCACTGGTTTCGCCGGTGAATACGTTGGGTGTAGCCGCAAACACTGCTGTACTGCTTAGTAAAATGGCCGCGGCCAAGGTTCTTTGTTGTAGCTTCATCGTGTGTTCCTTCTCCTGTTGTTTGGACGAGCTCTGCGGCTCGTGTCACACACGTTATATATGTGTGTTGTAGTGGTGCTATAGCAAATTTTGCTAGGGCTTTGCTTAATCCTCACTATTACACTTTCGTCTTCTTTGGTGTAATTGGTTGCAGCTGTGCGGCGTGTAAGAAGCGTATTTACCTACCTCGTATTGGCTATGCTGGCTGCTCTGCCCGCTGAGTCGGGGTCGTTGCGCGTGGTGGATATGGATTTTTCCGGCACGGTGCGGGCCACGGTTGTGTTGTTTGAGAGTGAGGCGCTGCCCGGCGATTTTTTAATGGCCGAGGCCGACCTGCCCAAGCGTTTGCTGGATGATGAGGCGTTGTCTTCGCTGCCAAGGCAAAGTGCGTCGGGCTGCGAGCAATGCCTTAGGCTGAGCAGCCTTGGAGATGTGCGCTTTAATGAGCGCACCGCTTCGGCGCAGCTATTGGTTCACCCGCGCTTATTGCCGGAGGCTAGCTTGTCGATGGTGCCCTCGGCGCGCCGCTTTCGGCCGCAAAACAACTATGGCTTGCAAATCAATTGGGGGCTGCGGGGAGCCGAAAAAAAGGCGGCCGATCAAAGGACGCTGACGAGCGCCGCGGATATTGGGCTGGTGGCTTCGCTCGGCGGGGGCGCGGTGCTGCGCCACGATGCTGCGTGGCTGGAAGATCGCGGCTGGCTTCGCGGCAGTAGTTCACTGGAATATGTGGTGATAGAGCATCAACTGGAAGTTGTGCTGGGCGATGCGGTGACCGCCTCGGGGCCGCTGAGCAGCGCCCAGCGCTTTGCCGGCCTGAGTCTTCGCCGGCGCTTCGACACACAGCCCGGGCAGGTGATTACGCCAGCCTATGATCTGGCCACGGTATCGCGCTTACCCGGGGTTGCTGAATTGTTTATCGATGGTGAGCGCACTCGCCGTGAAAATGTTGCCGCCGGACGCGTGCGTTTTGAGGACATCCGCGGTGATAACGGCAGTAATGTGACCCTGCGTTTTACCGACGAGCTTGGCGTAGTGCAGGAGGTGTCGGCGCGGCTATTGGGTACGACGCAAATGTTGGGGCGTGGCCAGTTGGACTTCGACCTTGGGGCGGGTCTTTTGCGCGAGGATAGCAATCGTTACGACGGCCGGGTGGGGGCTGCCGGTGTGCGCTATGGCCTGCTGAACTGGCTTAATGTTGAAGGCCTGGTCGAAGCGGTAGACGAGCAACTCAACGCTGGATTGGGGGTGATGCTGGCAACGCCCGTGGCACAAATTGAGCTTAGTGCATCGCAGAATTACTACCCCGACGACCTTGCGCCGTCGGTTGGCGACCGGGGAGAAGGCCGGGCCTATACTTGGTCGGTGTCTAACCGCGCTGCGATGCGCAGCCCTGCGGTGGTATTTGGTTATAGCGGTCGCTACGTGGAGGGCTTTCGGCGGCTCGGCAGTGACGAGGCCGTGGCCAGTTTTCAGCGTTTTTTCGCCGCAACACGCCTAGGGAATAACAGTCTGGGTGGCTCATTGACCCGAGTAGACGGGCGTCACAGTGGGGCGCTGCGGCTGAGCAGAAGTATAGGCGGCTGGGGGCTGTCGCTGGGTGCCAGTGCGGTGGAGGGCGAACAACCCCTGTATTTCGCCAGCCTGGCATGGTCGCCGAGGCGCTCAGGCACGTTGCGCAGCCTGCAATATGGTTACGCTAATGGGGTAGAGGTGGACACTCACAGTGCAGAGGCGAGTTTCTACGCTGAAGACCAGCGCTTTAGCGCCAACTTGCGGCATCAGTCGGTGTTTTCGGAGTTGGGGCGGCTGTCAGAGTCAGAGCGTAATGAACTTGAATTGGCAAAACGCTGGCGCACCGTCAATGCCGGGGTTCAGTATCGCAGTATTGGTGAGACGGCGACGACCAGCGCCAGGGTCAGTGGCGGCCTTGCCTTAACGTCAGGTGGGGCGGTGAAAACACTGCCGCCGTTCACGAGTCAGGCTGGGTACCTGGAAGTGAACACGGGCTTGGCGGGCGTTAGCGTTGACTACGGAGAGGGGGGCGTGACGGCCGATGACAATGGCACCGTAGTGATACCGGCGCAGGGCTTTCGCCCCACGAATTTTGCTATCGACCTTGATTCGTTACCGGACGGTTATACCACGTCGCACCAACGCAGTGACACGGTGGTGGTGCCGGGCACGCGGGGCATTGTCGAAGTGGTGGTTGCTGCGCCCGGGTTTTTATTGCGCATTGATGGCGCGAAAAGCGGTGATACCGTTAACTGGAATGGCCGAGACTACCCGGTTTTTGGTGTCGGCAGCTATATCGAAAATGGCCATGCGGGCGTTAATGAGCTGGTGTGGCAGGGCAAGGCACACCGCGTTTCCCTGCCGCGGATTGGCAATGATATTCCCGAGTTTGTCTTTGATGCTGCAACGGGGGCGCTCCGCCAGGAGCCGTAAAACGGGTATGACGCGTTTTTATTATCTGATAACGAACATGGTGTTAGTGATGGCATCGCTTACTGTCACGGCATTAGAGCTGGACAAAGCTCTGCCCCTGCCGACTCTGTCAGCTGAAGGCGTTCTTCCGGAGGCATCCTTGCGCTTGCCTGGCGTCGAGCTTCCCTCTGGGCCCTTGAACGGTAGAGCTGTCGTGGCGGATTTGCCGGACGCAGCGGCGCCGGCGGCAGTGACACAAGCGGCTCTGGCTGGCTTGGCACACCGTTGCTCTGTGCGACAAAGCGCTCTTGCGTTGCCGTTGGGCGCTCTGAGGCCGGGCGCCCACAGTGAGGCCTTTAGTCAGGCTCAGGCCTTTCAAGTCGCCTGCCCCGAGCCGGCGAATTATCGGCTGATTATCGTCAATGCTCAGGGGGAGGAATTGCCTCAGGGGGTGGTGCCGGTGCGAATCGGTGAAAGCGGTGGTGGTCAGCTGCACATCACTATTGATGGGCGCGAGCCCGGTGCGTTAATCCGCCACAATGGCGTGTTGCCAAAAACGCATCAACTCGCCGTTGAACTGCGCGATGAATTCGGTCGCGGGCGAATCCCTGTCACCAGTGGCGCGCTTACGATGGCGAAGCGCGATCTGTCTTTGGCACTGCGCGCGGCACTGCCAGAAGAGCATTAGCGAGCAGTCCTCGATCCGTCAATTGTGACGGGCCTCGCGCTAACACATTCCCTCAACGAATGCCCGCTATTGGTGCATTTTATTGGCGTGTCGCCAAGGTATGAACTTGAATTCACTCCGTTGCGAAAATGTGTCATAGCATGCGCAGCACTCCCGGCGTGCAAATGCGCCGAATAATAGTGATAACAACAGGAGAAAGTGATGCTCAGAAGTTCTGTAATGCGGAGGCTGCTAGGCCTTGCGCTGCTATTTACCGCGGGGGATGCCTTTGCTAACCCGTGTTTGATTTTTGTCCACGGTAAGCAAACGGATACCAATACCTACACATCGTATTCTGCCGCTCGAAATTATTGGGTGAATGGCAGCGATGACTTTGTTCGGACGGCGACTAAGAACTACCAGGCTTCTTACTATGTGGTTGGCTATAACGGGACGCGTCCTTATTGGGAGTCAGAAGCGGCGGGTGAGGTTGCCAGCGAGATTGTGAATGCGACCAATGGTGGTGCCGACGGGGGTGGCAATAGCTGCGCGAAGAGCTACGCCCAAGGCGGTACGTTTTGGATTGTGGCCCACAGCATGGGCGGAGTGATTACCGATTACATTTTAGGTAATGACGACAGTTCAGACCCGAACTACAACTACAACGGCCCCTACGACACGGTGGCCAGCCGGGTTTCCCTAGCCGTGACTACCGGTGGTGCACACCGAGGTTCCGAGGGGGCTGACGCTGTGTGTGGGCAGTCGAGCGGCGGGTGTAACTGGTTCGCCGGATGGATACAGGATTGTGATGATGCCACTTATTGGCTGCGCAGTTCCAATGATGTCCAAGTGCGTACTTACGCCTCTGCCCCCGCGAAAAACATTTATCTCACCGGCGGCTACGAAGCTATTTTTGGTGCCAGTGCCTGTTTGAGTGGTGAGGACGACGGTGTTGTGCAGTACGCATCAATCTTTGCTTGTGACGGCAGTGCGAGCACCAGCTATAACAACAGCAACGCCTGTAATAACAGCTATAAGCAAGAGATTTCAGGTTTCTTTAACCTCGATGCCGCCCATGAAAACCACGGCGATGAGCGCGATGACAGTGACTCTGATACCCGCCGGCAAATTCCAGACGGAATTTGGACTTGCAGTGGCAGCAGCTGCTCACCCAATACGGTGGTACAGAGCTCAATGACCACGGCTGAGTTTATTAGCATTCTTTATTAAGGGCGTGTATTCGGAGATTGATGATGAAAAAAATAGTAAAAGGCGCCCTGTTGAGTGGCGCGATGTTAGCGGTGATGGCTAGCACTACACAGGCGCAATCACTGGGCAAGTTGGCCGAGCAGGCTGCCGAAAGTTACCGCTTGCAGGCGCGATATCCGGCGTGGTCGCAACCCTTGGCGCGCGATGCGTCGAACCCTATCGTTTCAGAGCGCGAGCCAGCGGTCATTTCCACTGGTGGCGATGGTGGCACCGTCTTGTCATTTTGGAGTGATGCCAGCCGCTATGAACCTGGCGATGTTGTGCGTGTGAGTGCAAAGGTCAGCCGGTCTTCGGCGCTGGTGGGGGCGGAATCCGATGCTTGGCAGGTGCAAGCTGAGCTGATGTCAGGACCCGATGCCGTGCTCGCTTCCCTGCCTTTGCGCGATGATGGCAAGGGCGCAGATCAGCGCGCTGGCGATAGTGTTTACACGGGCGAGCTGGTGTTGTTGGAAGATTGGCAGCCGGCGCTTGGCAAGGCCAAAAATATGGGGCTGCGGGTATCTGCCGATAATGGCAAGGATCTTCATCGCAGTATGGGGGGCTTTCTCTATAGCCGCCCCGCTGCCGAGCTGACCGGGCACTATCGCGATGTGGTTAAGGACGGCAACCTGGTTGTTCAAGCCAAGGTGAATGTAGCGCAAGCCGGCCGCTTCCATTTGTCTGGCGTGTTGGCGACACTCGACGCCGCTCCCTTAGCCTTTGCTCAGCAAAGCTTTCAGCTCGAGCCGGGGCAGCACTGGCTGGATTTAGGCTTTTACGGGCTGATCTTTCGCGAGCTAGGGGTGACGGCTCCTCTGCAGCTACAATCGGTGACCCTGAGTACGGTTGGCACCATGCCGAACGCACTCGGCCCGGTAGAGAGCAATGTGCTCACTACGGCACCACGTTTGCCCACTCAGTTTACGGCGAAGCCTTTTGCACGGGCTGACCTGCTCGATGCGGCTGAGCGTTTAACAGGAGCCGGTGAAAGCTGATTTGGGGTTGCTCCAGACTTGGGGGCTTAGCCCCCTTTTTTGTGTCTGTTAGTTTCGGACTCCTCCTTGCTGAGAGTGCACGCATAGGGTCGGGCTTAGGCGAGCACAGACGCTTATGGAGTAATAAGCGCCATGCGGATATAATGCGCAGCAGAATTTTTAGGCTGAGCAGCCGCAATTTCGAGAGGGTGGAAAATCGTGATGAATCAGATGGGTAAAATGCTGGTAGTGGTCGTTGCGTTGCTGGCCGGTGTTTCAGCATGGGCAATGACTGATAAGCAGCGTGCAGAGGTTGAGTCTCGCATCGCGCCAGCTGGCCAAGTTTGCTTGCAGGGCGACAGCAGCTGTGGCGCCACCGTGGCGGCTGCGGGCGGCGCGGCGAAATCAGGCGAAGAAGTGTATACCAGCAGCTGTCAGGGCTGTCATGCGGTTGGCGCGGGCGGTGCACCAAAGTTGGGTGACGTTGCTGACTGGGCGGCGCGCACGGAAAAAGGTTTGGACGCCGTCTATGCTAATGCTATTAACGGTTTCAGCAATATTGGCATGATGCCGGCGAAAGGCCTGTGCATGAGCTGCTCAGACGACGAGGTGATCGCCGCCGTCGACTACATGATTGAGAACAGCAAGTAATTGCTATTCAGTCTGCCGAAGCCGCGCTAGTCGCGGCTTTTTTTTGCGTTGAAAAAGGTACTGGCGGCATCTGCATACTGTGACATTTCGTAGAGTTTTGAGTAATAGCTGCGTACATTATGCAGTAACTAGCGAGCGGGGCAGGCGAAACGTGATGAACAAGGTACTCATTCTGATAACGGCAGGCTGCTTGATAGCCGCCTGTGGTGGCTCCTCCTCGAGCGGCGGTAATACGCCGAGTTCACCGGAGGCCCCAACAGGGGGCAGTCAGCCGCCGGTGAGTGGCGGTGGAGCCGTGAGCTTTGGCGAGCCGCTGGCGACTCAGATACGTCCCGGTGTTGAGGTTGTTGCCGACGGCTCCAGCTGCACGAGTAATTTTCTTTACCAGCTCAACGCCGAAACGGTGTTTCTTGGGGTGGCCGCACATTGCTTTAGTCCCGACACCAACAGCGGGGTTGACCCCTGTGAGAGCCGCAGCTTGGATATCGGCTTTAATCAGGTGATAGTCGAAAATGCTCAGCAGCCAGCGGAGCTGGTATACAGCAGCTGGCGGGCGATGCAAGAGGTGGGTGAAACCCCCGGTTCAGATGCGTGCCGCTACAACGACTTTGCCCTGGTAAAACTGCACCCCGATGATATTGCGAATATTCATCCTGCCACCGTCGCTTTTGGTGGCCCCGTTGCGCTGGCCACTGGCACGGCTGACGTGGGAGAGGATATTTTTCTCTACGGCCATTCGTCACTGCACTTTGGTGTTCGGGAGTTAGAAACGATGGTGGGGAGTATTGTTGCGGTTGAGGGTGGCGGCTGGTCTTACAGCGTATCTACCGATACGCCTGCGGTGCCGGGAGACAGTGGCGGGCCGGTATTAGACAGTCAGGGCCGAGCGCTGGCAGCCACGAGTGTGCTTTCTGTTGGTGTGCGACTCGATCCGCTGAGAAATGGCGTTGTTAATCTTGATCGGGCGTTGCGCTATGCCAAGGACAATGGCTTTGTCGACAAGGGGTTGAGCTTGATTACCTGGCCAGACTTTCGCCCCGGCGGTGATCTCTAACTCAGCCAAGCATGTCGCGCAGACTGGCCAAGGTTTCACCGCCGCGTTTTTGATTTTGCGCCGGGTCGGCGTCGGCGCGACCTTCCCACTCGACATCATCCTGCGGCAGCTCAGCTAAAAAGCGGCTGGGGTCACAGCTGGTAAATTCACCGAAGCTTTTGCGCTTGGCGCAGTAGGTCATCGTCAGCGTGCGCTGGGCGCGAGTGATACCGACGTAGCAGAGCCGTCGCTCCTCTTCCACCATGTCATCGTCGATACTGTTTTGGTGAGGTAGTAGCCCTTCCTCCATGCCGATCATAAACACGTGGGGAAACTCCAAGCCTTTTGCAGCGTGCAGTGTCATCAGCTGCACTTGATCGGCACTTTCTTCCTCGTCGGCCTGGCGCTCCATTAAATCGCGGAGCACCAGTCGGCTGATCGCTTCCTCAAAGCTCTCGTCGCGTTCCTCGTCGTTGAGGTTTTGCTCCAGCGAGGCAATGAGGGTGTGCACATTGTTCATGCGTCGTTCGGCGACGGCGACCGATGAGCTGTTTTGTATCAGCCAGTCCAGATAGTCGATATCGTTGCAGAGCTGTTTAACGGCTGCGATGGCGTCATCTTCGTAGCAGCGCCGCCGCATCCCGTCCAGCCATTGAGTGAACTCACGCAGGCGGGTGATGGCCGATTCCGGCAGTCGTTGGGCCAAGCCCATTTCCTCGCAGGCGCTGTATAGGCTAATTTCCCGCTCGGTGGCGTAACTCCCCAGGGCTTCGAGTGTTGAGGTACCAATTTTGCGGCGCGGCACGTTGACGATGCGCAGAAAGGCGTTGTCATCATTCTGGTTAATGATAAGCCGCAGATAGGCCATGATGTCCTTGATCTCGTTGCGACCAAAGAAGGAGGTACCGCCGCTCAGCTTGTAAGGTATTTGGTGGCTTTGTAGTTTGAGTTCCAGCAGGCGTGACTGATGGTTGCCGCGATAAAGCACGGCGTAATTACCAAAGCGACCGCCGGTGCGAATCTTGTGGTCGAGAATCTCGACTGCCACCCGCTCGTTTTCGGCATCTTCATTACGGCAGCGAATAATGCGGATGGGGTCGCCAAAGCCCAGGTCGGACCACAGTGCCTTGTTCAGCTCGTGGGGATTGTTGGCGATAACGGTATTGGCCGCTTTAAGAATGCGCGCGGTAGAACGGTAGTTTTGCTCAAGCTTGACGACCTTCAGGTGAGGGTAGTCCTTGCCTAGTAGTGACAGGTTTTCCGGTTTTGCGCCGCGCCAGGCGTAAATGGACTGGTCGTCATCCCCCACCACGGTGAGGCCGCCCCGGTCGCCGACCAATTGCTTCACCAGCGTATATTGCGCGCTATTGGTATCCTGATATTCATCGACCAGCATGTAGCGAATTTTATTGCGCCACTTGTCGAGGATGTCGGGGTGCTGCTCAAACAGCAGCGCTGGCAAAAGGATCAGATCGTCGAAGTCCAGGGCGTTATAGGCTTTCAACGCTTTTTGGTAGCGAATGTAAGCCTGGGCGCAGAGCATGTCAGCGGGGCCTTCCGCCTCAGCGACGGCCTGCTCGGGCATAACGAACTCGTTTTTCCAATGGGAAATACGTTGCTGGATACGGTCCGCTTGATCGCCGTCGCTGCCGTGTTCTTGAATAAGTAGGTCGCGAATCAGGGCCTGGGCATCTTGCGCATCAAAAATTGAGAAGCCCGATTTGTATTTCAGTGCGGCGTATTCACGGCGCAGGATATTCATGCCGAGGTTGTGGAAGGTCGACACGGTGAGGCCGTGAGCGGCTTTGCCTTTGACGAGTGTGCCCACTCGTTCCTTCATTTCGCGGGCCGCTTTGTTGGTGAAGGTAACCGCCGCGATATGCCGGGCGGGAATGCCGCATTTTTCGATCAAATAGGCCATCTTGCGCGTGATAACACTGGTCTTGCCGCTGCCTGCACCGGCTAATACCAGCAGCGGGCCGTCGATGTAAAGAACCGCCTCGCGTTGTCGATCGTTGAGTTTGCTCACGCTAAATCACTGGGCCGAAAAAAGGCTGGCAATTGTAGCAGTGCCATCGTTAATTCGACACCGCTATCCACGCGCTGAGCGCAGCTGTTTCTTTACTGAAGGCGCGGCGTCAAGTGCAAAAGTGCTCGAGCAATAACGCGTTTACGGTCTCGGTCTGGCTGAGGCTCATCCAGTGTCCACCGTCGAGCTTTTGGTAGCGCCACGGCCCGTTAACCCACGCTGCAGAGTCGCGCATTTGATCCTCGGTTAAGAAAGCATCTTGTGCACTCCACAAACCGAGTGTCGGCGCGGTAACCGGCGGCTGCTTGCGCAGTAGTATTTCGGCAAAATTGGCGCGATAAATGCGCACTGCGGCCCGCATTCTGCCGGCTTGGCGTACACGCGACATCACCTCGTCGATATTTGGGTGGGACCCAAAG
>CEUL01025634.1_pt1 | contig 78646 bp, 44 predicted proteins | sample 427021 | NCBI WGS metagenome assembly CEUL01 (sample SAMEA2622800, study PRJEB7988) | marine metagenome | isolation source: saline water (ENVO:00002010), including | reverse complement strand
GCACACCCGAGTTAACCCGTATAGGAATGGGTGTAGATGAGATGCAAGACGTTGCCAAATTCTTTGCCCGATCATTGTTATCAGAGGAAAATCCAGAAACCGTAAAATCCGACATTGCTCAATTCAAATCCGACTTTCAAACTGTCAAATATGCAATTCAGGAAGGCCCCGCCTATCCTGAGATATAATGCAGACATCATTTGGTCAGTATTTATCACGACCACCATAGGTGGTCGAAAATATGGTAGCAAAGGCCGAGACGGCTGTCCTCCTCACTCTGCTGATGCTATCATCTGGCTGTTTGGGGCTTTTCGAGGATTCCTCTGCTGAACCTGAGGTGATTGATTGTGAGGTACAACCTAACCATCCAGATTGTATTGAGGAACAGATAACCGAAGATGATTGTAGGCCGGATCAAGTCTTCACAGGTACCGAATGTCGTCAAATGCAAAAGCCCAAAGACCTGTCTTATGGTTTGAGTACAGTCACTCTATTTATTGGAGAAGAAATGCAAGCATTAACTCCCTCATTTACAGGAGACGGCCCTCAATTTTGGGTGATTAATCCGAGCCTTCCCTCTGGAATCACATTCGATAGAGATAGTGGGGTGATTTCAGGAACTCCTGATGAGGTAAGCCAATCAATTCGGTACACAATTATCGGGTCAAATGCTATGGGTTCAACAAATGCATGGATTGACCTAGAAGTAATTGAAAACCCTCCTATTGCGATTAATTATCCAGAACAAAGCCTTGCTTGTGAGTTAAACAATCCTTGCGGATTTGCGGCCCCAAATCTTGAAGGAGGAGCACCAGAGGATTGGTCGGTAAGCCCGCAATTACCCCTTGGAATCACTCTGTTGTCTGATGGTTCAATTTTTGGAACCCCAAGTCAATTGGGTGATTCCAACCATACAATAAATGCCTCTAACAGAGCCGGCTCTGTTGAAACCACAATACGAATCATCGTACTACATGAAGCTCCAATGGGGTTAGGATATGGAAGCAACAATATGCAGTTTAGTATTGGTGATGTGGTTCAGGTAATCCCTTCTACTACCGGGGGAGAAATCACCTCGTGGTCTGTCGAGCCGCCATTACCTGAGGGGCTCAATTTATTGCAATTTGATGGTTCAATTCGCGGCTCTCCTACAGAGGTTCAGAGCCTAACAATGCATCGTATCACGGCTACAAACTCTGGCGGTTCAATTTCAGTTGATGTTCTAATTAGTGTAGCTGACATTCCGGTAGCAAATCTACTCTACAATCCTTGGGAGCATGACTTGAGAATCGGAGAACAGATATCGATTACACCCACATATATCGGCGGGACACCCGACTCTTGGCAAATTTCCCCTAGTCTACCTTCAGGCTTCCAATTCAATTCTGCTAATGGTACAATTTCCGGTATTGCCAGTGATGTACAATCATCTTGGGAAACTTGGACTATCTGGGCAAATAACACCGGAGGGTCTACTTCTACAATATTCAAAATCAAAATCACTAGTATGGCTCCGGATTTGATTTACTGGGAGTCCAACGAATACATTCTCGAAGCGAATCAGAGTGTATTTATTCAAGCGAATAATGATGGTCCAGAAATAGATACTTGGGAAATCGAGCCACAACTTCCGACCGGCTTATCGCTTCTCGACAACGGTAGTATTTCCGGTACGCCTACTCACAATACAGATTGGATAGAATATACAATCTGGGCGAATAACTCTGGAGGTTCAGTTGGCCTTCTTCTTTGGATTGTGGTGCATGATTTACGGGCGGATCAAGAAGAACTGTTACGTGGCATGGGACAAACCAATTGGGGCGGTTGGCCATCTCCAATTCTGCCAATTGGAGAGTGGTCGTTCCCTGTTGGTTTCGCAGAGGGCGGTTATACAGATAGTATTCCAGTAATCTCCGCTAGCCATGTTGGCAGAGGTAAGATGCTTGGATATGGTCACGAAAGTTGGGTTGATGGTGGTGGCACAGAGGAGACAGAATTCTCACTACGTGCGGTAGAATGGGTATGTGGTGAAAATGCAAACGTAGGGCTCGCTTATGGGGCTGGATTCGACGACTTCGAAGATGAGTTGCAGGCCGAAGGGCACACAGTACATCTCTCGGTAACCCCTGCTGATCTTTCGGGAATTGATTGCCTATTAGACGAATTTTGGAATGGGCACGACGATCAAGATAATCTGAATTTAATCAATTTCGTACTTGCCGGAGGGGGGCTGATTATGGGAGGTCATGCTTGGTATTGGTCATACTCAAATTCAGATGTTGCCCATAATTATCCAGGTAACAAGATTGCAAAAACCACTGGTCTTTTCGTCTCTCAGGCTTGGGGTTATAACAGTGTAAATCTAACTGAAATTCCTCACTCATTGACGAGACCACAATCTGCTATTCAGGCGATTTATGATGACCGAATTAACAACCAAAAACTCTCGATCGATGATGCTTCAATCGCAGATTCTACGCTCTCGGTTTGCACTGGAGTAGTAAGTTTGGATTTCCATGATTTTTGGTCTCCACTTCGTGATACTGTCAATGCAACAGGATGGACAGTAATCGAATATGGAACTCTATGGCAGAATGTAGGACATAACATGGGAGATGACCCGGTTGCCGACACTCTACTCAGGGTCGAGGCTGCGCTAACGCAAGGGCTTCCAGCGAACGAATTACCAGCTCATCCTAGCCATGTGGAATTCCCGGGCGAAGTACCAGCAAATGCTACTAGAGTGTCAACCACTGTTTCGGTCGATGGTAACCAAAGTGGCCTTCCGAGTAACTTTGGTTATGCGGGTGCTAGAGCGCATGTTAGGATGAGTACCGGACTATATGCTTCACCAGGAGAAGTTGTGACGGTAACTCTTCCTTCGGAAATAGTCGACTCAGGAACCTACGTCTTGGTTGGTGCTCATAGTGATAAGTTGTGGTCAAAGACCCAGTTACATCGACATCCAGATATTGTCAGATGGTGGTATGTTGATGATGTTAGCATGGAGGTTGGAAATGCCTTCGGAGGGCCGATTTACATTGCAATAGAACCGGGTTCTACACTGGGCGAGTTCCAAGTTAATTTCTCAAATGCGGTAGAGGCTCCGATGTTTGTTCTTGGAGAGACTTCCGACTTTGAATGGATATATTCGGAAAGCGATAATCCCGCTCCATGGGCCGAATTGGTTTCGGATAATTTCATTATGACTGTTCCAAGTCATGAAATTCGGGATTTATCAAATCCAACAGATTTGATGGACTGGTGGGATATTGCTCTAGAAATGGAGCATGAGTTGTATGGCTACTTACCATGGCCAAGAGTTGAGCGAGCCGTCTTTGATGCTCAGATATCAGCAGGTTGGATGCATTCAGGATATCCATTCATGGCTCATGATTTGAGCGTGGCAGGAGTAGTCAATGTGTCCTATATGTCAGAGAATGGAGATTGGGGGATGTTCCACGAATTAGGACACAACCATCAATGGATGCCATCCACGCTTCCGGGGACAACAGAAACTGGGTGCAATTTTGCTAGTGTTTATCTGATGGAAGATTTGGTTGGAATAGAGGGTCACAACGCAGTTGACCCGGCTCAAAGAGCGAATCGTATGAGGGGCTATTTTGATGATGGTTCAAATATAGCCAATTGGTCTGTTTGGACTGCTTTAGATACCTATTTGATAATCAAAGAAGAGTGGGGTTGGGATCCGATAACTCAAGCCTTAACGGTATATTACACACTACCTGCGGCAGAGGTTCCAACAACTGGTGATGAGGAATTCAATGCCTGGGTGTTGCATCTTTCAAACGCAACAGGGTACAATTTAGCTCCTTATCATGCAGCGTGGGGTTTCCCACTTACCCAGAATACACACGAATCGCTTACCCATTTCCCAATCTGGGTAGATGATCCGTTACGAGGCGAATATTTCACCTATCAAGCGATACTTCGAAACTTGGGCGTAAATAATACCACATCCAGCAGTTCAACATTTAGTTGGGAAACTTACGATAATGGAACGAATACCTCACTAACAATTTACTACGGGCCAATGGATATGGGTAACCAATCTTGGGTTTGGGCCAATAGTGCATCCCTAGGTGACTCAGCAGTTGGTTGGTCAGATTACGAGATTACAGGCTTATCCAGTAATTCGACGTACTACGCCAGAGTCAAGGCTTCGAATGAAAATGGAGACACATGGTTCGGACCTATAAATTGGACAACATCAAGTAACTGAAAATCAATTACTGACTCTTCTTAGTAACTCTTCGAGGCTTACTTTCGGACAGTAGCGCTGGTGTAAATTAGCTATCGGAATCCAGATTAGTGTATGTGCAAATGTCACCGCAAAGGCCTCTGCAACTGAGAGACGCGGTTGATCCATCATGTATTCTGCAGCGATGCCAAGAATTGCAAAGTGAAGGACGTAGATTGTCAGAGTCAGTCGTCCAGAGGCTTCTAGAAAGCTTAGATCGATTCGTTCATTATTGGAATTCTTGAGTAGTAATTCGTTTGCAATAAGTACAAACATTGCTGTTACGAAAATAAAGAATGTTGTTGCTGGAAAGAACGTCAAAACAGCATCACCTTCGGTTAGAGCCCAAGCCTTTTGAGAAGAAAATGACAAAGCAATACTAACCAAAAATACGATTGCACCAATTGCTATTATGTTCTTTCTAGTTTGAAAATCATTTTCAGATTCTGCAATTATTGCACCTAAAGTCGAAAACGCCAGCCACGGAAAAACAGGATATGTGCCATTTACTAATAGTCGATGGATCCATTCCTCAAGCCCTTGCGAATCAACTCTTGAGGACCATGAAAATTCAGCTCCATTGTATTCTCCAAGAAGAAGAGGAGTCAGTGCCAGTAGCGAGAAAATACCAACTAATTGCTTACTGGTGAAACGAGAAATTAATGGGGCGAAAATAGCAGCGATTGCAATTAAGGTTAGAACACCAGGGGTTTGCCATTCGAATCTTCCACCTCTTTCGATAGCAAGTAGAAAATTGACAAGGAATTGGCAAGCGGTTAGGATTACCACCCTTGGTAGAACCCAATTTATCCAAGCGGAGGAATTCAGGCCATCGGCAAATCTTTTCTTGGCTCCTCGATGCATTCCCCAGCCTGAAACTGTAATGAATAATGGAGCCGCCATACCTCCAAATGCAGCAGCTACGAATGCTGCTGGATGTCCGACAGTGATTCCTTCGGGCGGCAATATTGCTGCTGTATGAACCTCGACCATGAAGAGAATTGCAATCGCTTTCATTTGGTCGATATAGCCCAATCTCATACACTCACCCGATAATCTGAGTTATTCTAGTTTCAACTTCTACTATTTCGGGTGAGATCGAAAAGGCAGAAGAAATTGATTCGGAAAAGCCATCGGGTAATTCATTTCGATGATAAATTACAATCAATGGCTCACCAATCTCGATTTCATCACCAACTTGAGCTTCAATAATTGCCCCGACTGCATGGTCGACATTATCTGTGAGAGTTTTTCTACCTGAGCCTAATTCTAAACAGGCGAGTGCAATTGACATTGCATCAATATCCTTAATCCATCCATTTTCCTCTACATAAATCTCAGTCGAAAGTAAATTATCGTCGAGTAATCCAAGCGAACTTAGCATAGAATGGTCGCTTGCAAAGTCATTTCGATTTCCACCTTGAGATTCTACCATGTCTAGGAATTTTGTAAAGGCGCTACCATCGTTCAAGGAATTATGAATCATCAAAGCACCCTCTTCCATATCTGCAACAATTCCAGATGCTGCCAACAGAATTCCTGCCTGTACACATACCAGTTCTTCTAGATCATGCGGACCACGTCCACATAGTGTTTCAACAGATTCAACAATTTCTAGTGCATTTCCTACCGCGCAACCTAATGGTTGATCCATTGTTGAAAGAACCACAGAAGTGGTAATTCCCATGCCATTGGCGGCATCTGCCATCGATTGGGCTAATGCCTCGGCTTGTTCTCTTTCTTCCATGAATGCGGCTCTGCCATGTTTGACGTCTAGAACCAATGCAGAAAGCCCCTCTGCAGCCTTTTTAGAAACAATTGATGAAGTGATTAACGGAATAGATGCAACTGTTCCGGTTACGTCGCGTAAGGCGTACATCCTTCTATCAGCAGGGACAAGTGAATCCGTCTGACCAACCATTGCTAATCCGATTCTTTCAACTTGTTTTTGCATTTCATCTATAGATAGGTCTACTCGAAAACCAGGTATGCTTTCGAGTTTATCCAAAGTGCCTCCAGTGTGCCCCAACCCCCGTCCAGATATCATCGGCACTTTGAGCCCACAAGCGGCAAGGGCCGGAGCTAGCACGATTGAGACCTTATCACCAACCCCTCCTGTTGAGTGCTTGTCGACAACGAGATGCTCCCATTCTTTTGGCCAAGTCAGAACTTGCCCCGAATCTCTCATTAATTCTGTTAGAGCGATAGTTGATTTCTCGTCGAGTCCGTTTTCGAATACACTTTGCAACCAATCGATGACTTGATCATCACCAAGTGAACCATCGACGACTCCATTTACAATATCAGCGATTGAATCGCTCATGCCTCATCCTCGCCGTATTCATCGCGCAATTCTTCGATACTCATTCCCTTGTCCAAGAGGAACTGGACTTGATTTCGGTCGAGTTTATCGAAGCCAAAGCCATCTAAAACAATCTGACCGTGTACTCCATCATCTCTACCTTCTGTCCACTCACGAGTATCTTCAGATTCTTCATCGAATCGTGTCCCCTTGAGAATAGCCTGTTCAGCATCAGCATCATCGAATCTATATCCTGAATCGTCGATTAGTCGAGAATCGGTTTTTATTCTCGGTCTCCTTACCATAGTTAATCCAGCACCAACCAAAGAAGTCGCTGCAATTATTGTCAGTGCCAACAAGAATTTTGCACCAGGAGTTGAGAGTGGGTCGTCTCGAACATTATTCTCTATCCATCCACCTTTTCCTTCGTCATCATTTTCTCCATCATTGCCGTTGGTATTGTTTGTTTGACCGTTGTTGTTATCGATAATATCTTCTTCATCACAGCCAAATTGTATTCCATCCGGAATCCCATTACCATCAACATCGCTGGAATTCATGGCCACTATTGGCGACCTTCCCAATGATTGAGCAAATTCAGCTTCTTGCCCATCTAGAATACAATCATCATCTGTGTCATTATCATTCGGATTTCCACCCCACAGGTACTCGTTAAGATTGTTCAATCCATCTTCATCTAAATCCAGTGATTGTTCACTTAGAGCAGTTCCAAGCACGGCTGCGGAATGCCGATTCAAACCGTATTGAATCTCCCACATATCCGGAAGTAGGTCTCCATCTGAATCTGTATTTGGGTCAAGTCGATTCCAATCTTCATTGAACGATTGTAAATAGTCAGAAGTTAGTGATTGATCATGAATTAATACACTCATTTCTCTATTTCTCAATGCCGCATTTGAACCCCAATTCATGCTTCCAACAAGAACGCTCTCCCCATCGATTATTGCACCCTTATTGTGCAGTTTAGTAATCGAGTCAGAATATGCCATTAGTCGTGCTGTGGTGTCCAAGCCCTCTGTTGCATTCCAATTTGTATTGAAGAGATTAACTGCATCTCTAATTTCATCATCACTGTCAGCATAAAACCCATTCAATAGTAAGCGGACTTGTACTCCTCTTTGGGCCGCTTGGTAAATTGCTTCAATGATTGGATTATCACCGAATCCCCAATACCAATCTAAGTCTAAGTATTGCAATGAAAGTTCAATAGTTGAATCAGCGGCGTCAATCATTTCGATAATTCCATCAACACAATCGTCAGGACATGTCATCAGTTGGATTTCCAAAGGTCCAGAATATGGTTGGGTAGTAGGTGCTTGTAACGAGACCCCACTGTTTTCGTCCATCGCCCAATCGGAGGTTGGTGCATGATTCGATGAGTGTGGTGAGATGTGTAGGTGATTCTGATTTTCGTCCCAAGAAAGACGAGACATAACTAGCTCAGCAAAGGAAATCGAATTGACAAAAACAGACCACTCTCGATTACCTATTCCATCTGGGGGTAGGCTTGTATCCTTCCAGTTCCCTGATGAAATCCATACACTTTCCGTATCCCTCACAGCAACCTTGCTGTGAATGTAAGTGTACGGAGAACTGATCAAACTCGGGTCCTCCATCCAAAGAACGGTTGCTCCAGCATCATGCAGAGTTTGTGCATGACCTCTTTGGTTATTTTTTGTACTACTTCCATCGAGTATACCTTCTTCAAGTAGAATTGTGACAGAAACACCTCGATTTATTGCTTCCAGTAATGCAGTAGTGAGGTCCGGGCTCATAAATTGGTAGACATGTAGATGAATCGATGTTTCTGCATCCTCAATCCAGTGCATTAAGTCATTGAATGATGTATCAGGACCAATAGAAGATGAGACTGTAGAGGATTCTTCTAGTGTAATTTTTCCTCCATCACAGAAGGTTGAGGCTCCAATTCTAATCCATCTATACTCCCAATCTTCACCCGTGTCTGTATCTGGATTATCTCCGCAGCCAGAGCCTCGCATCAAAATCAATCCCGGGGTCCCATCCCCTGGTACTGAAATAGCGCCGCCATTCCAACCCTCGATTTCAGCATCGCCGCCTCCGTATACAACCGCATCAACCACAGTTCCATTTGGTGATTTTAGTTGCAGAGCACTTCCTGAATCGACAAGCCAAGGCATATTGTTCATCACAACATTCCCATCAATTGCAGATATACCTCCATCCAAAAATAGGTTGTCCGGATTTTCGGTTAGAACAATCGACCCTCCCGCAGGTATCACTAGTTCGTTGAATGTGGATATCCAGGGTGTTGTGGACCTAATGCGTTCTATGGTCCAGCCGGTTAAATTTGCAACTTCATTACCCAAATTACTCAATTCAAACCAATCGTTATCCCGGTTAGGTACTTCACCCGGCATAAGACGAGTGAACTTGACATCATATTTTCCATTCCATTCTGAAGGTTGTAAATCAGCAGGCGTTTCTGGATTATTTTCGTCATCCACACCTCCAATATTTTGGCTTCCTGGGGTTGATTGTTCTGAGTCAATCCACTCCGCGCTTCCGTTAGATGGTATTTTGGAAATTCCATTTGACGCTTGCCCTGTGGTGACTTCATCAGCTACAACACCTTGTTCATCTGTCAGGAAAATAGTCTCTCCAGCGTTGTTTATTCTTAGAGTTCCAATTTCATTTTCAGCAATAACTGCGTATGCTCCTGCTTCAATATGATAAGGTGTAGTTAAATCACTAAATCCTACCCAACTAGTTTCATTGATTGGATGTGTCCATCCGCCAATATCGACAATTGTCCAACCCTCAAGACTCACAGAACTAGACCCGGTATTTAACAACTCAACCCATTCACCCTGAGGAAAGATTCCTTGATCTGAGCCATCCGCATTAGGCATTATTTCGTTAATACAAACTACGCATGAGGAATTTTTTACCGTCTCTCGATTTTCATTAGAGGAATCTAATTGTAAAACTGGAGAGGGACCAAGCAGACTTATGGTCAATAGAGCAATGATGGCCACTGCTAGCCTTGCTGGACCCCTTTCCATTGACCTTACGTCTCGCGGTCAACGGTTGAACCCTTCGCGCAAGCGCGCCCACGGCTGGCTCTGCCAGCCGAAGTATAGGGCAGCCTCAATCTTCGTCTTTTGATACAGCAATAGGTCCTATGCCGCCGAACCCTAGAGCACCAATAGCAATCATGGCTATGCTTGCGAGGTACAATACAGCAGTCACCCGATCAATTGTTGCAGTTCCTTCTAATTCACAATCCCCGCTTCCGCCGAAATCAGTCCAGTACATAGGTTCCATATTGTCCAGAACTCGACACCGGAAGGTTTCAGCATCTTCATCCGCAATTTCTGAGAAGGTGTGAATTTCGAATACCGGATGTGTGTCTACATCCATCTCTGGATTTAGCATTCCAGGGCCTCTTAGGTCTAGGTGGAACATCGAGACGGATTTCCCGTACATCGCTACTTGGGTAACTGGCTCTACCTTGATGTCTACAGTTGAACCAAAGTATACAGGTAATGCACCTGGAAGTACATCAACAAACGAGCCTGAGCCGATTAGCTTGGCTTGAATTTGGTTTTGTGAAGGGTCTAGGTTTACGGTGTGCGCCCTCATTTCAATTCCTTTGTATGTCTCCATATCTCCAGGTACTGATTCAGCCATTGCATATCCTACAAGGTTGACCTTGAACGAATTTTCACTATCTGCGATACCGCCAACAGCACCAGCAACTACGGTGTTGTCGTTACCCACATGGGCTGATAGTAATCCAAGAGTGGAAGTCTCCCTATGCGGTGCTCTCCATGGGAGGTGCTCGGTGAATCCGTACAATTCGCCATCTCCACATGGGTACATTCCACTTGAGTCTGCATCTGCCATCGTTCCATCGGAATTCAACTTGAAATCGCAATGTCCATCTCCGTCGGAGTTAATGTAACCTTGACGTAATCTTTGACCCATATCATCGCCCTCTGTACTTGCGACATAGACATCATAATCTCCAGTAGTAACGCTATCCGAGCCGAAGTATGTTTCATTTGTTTCGAGACTTACCCAACCCAAGGCCATATTGTCGGGTTCTGCGTAAACAACATCGGCTACGATAATATCTCTCCAACCAAACAACCAGTTATCGACTGGCTGGGTGATGTAAGCAGAACCGCCGTATTGGAAGCCCAATAGCGCGCCAATAACTTGGTCGAACATGAAGTCTGCGACCCAACTACGTACCGCAGCAGCGTCACTTTCTGAGATATCATACAACCCAGCAACATAAGCATCGTTCCAATCAGTTGTTGCACCCCCTTCTTCTGCAGGGAGAGTGCTTCCTGATAGTTCACCATACATGAAAATACTAGCAAAGTCAGAAGTCAATGCATAAGGAGATGTGTAAAGGATCTCCTGTACCTTAGCGACATCCATATCAATTGTGCCTTCAAATTCAGCTCTGTTCAAGCCAATTGGTATGTAACCGCCAGCAATAGGCTCTTCACTTCCGAAGGAGATTTGCCACCAATCATCGGCATTCATTGTACCTTGGCCACCTGCGAGAATCATCTCAAATTCAGTCGGGGTGCCAACTAGACCAATCCATTCTCCTCCATAATCTGAAAGCCCTAGCAGTTGAGTGAGTCCTATTCCATAAGTGGTCATTGTACCAAATAGGTCACCTTGTGCGCCTAATAGGAAGAGGGCAATTCCATTTAGTGGGATGCCACTGTAGTCCGAAACCGAAAGAAGTCCGTTTGGAATTTCAGCGTCTGGTGTTCCAAAAATTACACCATTCAAGACATCTGGGTTGGTAATGTCAACTCCACTGACTTCGTCCAATCTCTGTCTTAGATCGGTAACTTGAGTCAGGTCAGCACCACCACCATGGGCTAGGAAGGTATTGCCTGCAAGTGCAAATACAGCGAGGTCAATTGCTGCCATATCATCTCCTGCATCTGCATAACCGTATAGCGCAGCACGAGTTTGAGTAACCACCCCTCCGTCAGGAGCGCCCATACCTGCTACTAGCATTGGGCCAATGTCACAAGTTAATGCAATGCAAATACCAGTCGAAGGATCTTGCGCCCCGTATAGAATGCTGTCTGCATAAGGGAAGAATGTCTGAGTGTTGTTCAGTATGTCACTGGTTGTCCCTCCTCCAGTTGCAGAAACATATGCTCCAGAAAGAACTCCTGATGGAGCCAAAATCGACGCGTTAACCTCGTCCATACCCGTTGCTTGCAAACTTAGAGAGAATGTATCTACCATTCCAGAAATGTCTTCTGAGGCCCAAATTGAAGGCGCTCGGTTTTGCAAATCATTGGCAATCATATTGTTAACGAATCCAGCCTTAGCGAACACTTCACCATAGGTTATTCCAGTTGAAATTCCAGCGATTCTTTGAGTGTTCCAAAGGATATTTACTTGGGTTATATTGGTTGAACCAGGTACAGAGTTGTGTGAATCTCCATTGTCATCTGTCCAGGTACAATCCTCGCACCACTCAAAACTATCAAATTCAGAATAAGTGATTTCTCCAGCATCATAATCAAAATCTAGAATTTCTCTAGTTGTTGTGACTTCGTAGATGAAAGGTCCCATTTTCGTAAATTCATGAGCTTCTCCCGCATCAACACCCTCAGGGTTATCTAGAGAGTATGCGAAGTATACTCTCTCCGAGGTCGAGACTAACCATTCATCGTCATAATCTGCTGTGTAGTTTTTGTTTCCGTCGTCATCATAGCCGTCGTAGCCATCGGCTACAACGTCCTGAACTCCAGCCTCTACTTGCCCTGCTACAAAGGGTGCTAATGCTAGAAAATTAATTCCAATTAATACAAGTCCGATTACTAATAATGCGCTTGCCTTCTGTTGGTTGTCCATGGTATCACTCTAGCCCCCCCTCGCATGCACGAGGGAAATAAGCGATTCGACTCTAGTGTTACCTAGTGTTACGGAGCACACCGCCTAGTTTCAGAAAATATTCTGGTTTCAAGCAAAGCCGAATGCATCTAATTCCCTTGCGAAGGTATACATCATAATTGGCACTAGAATTACACCCATTCCATGTGACCTCCGGATACCTATCCTAGGTGCCATAAGGCCAATCATTGTACCAATAACTAAAGTTCCCACTCCAATCCAATCTGTGGAGATCCAAACTAGAATGGTAATGAAAGCACTAACAGAAATCACTAGGTTTCTGAGAGGTACTAATTCGTGCATTTTCAACATACCCTTTCCGACCTCAATCATTACTGGGACAGCAAATAATCCTGAAGCTACTGTAATAGCGAGCAGTCTAACGAAATCGGCAGGCGGCTCAACAGCATTCCAGATATCGATTGGGTACATCATGTTCAATGCTAGAGCGGCTCCAGAACGTGGCCTTCCTACCATGTATAGGAAACCTAGAACCATGACTGTAACAGCGGTATTAACAGACGAAAGAATCGCGATAATCTCTAGATCTCTTTGTTGATTATTATTCACCAAATCCAAGTCTGGTGTAGCACCTGCTTCGGAGAGTGCCTCTTGGAATAATAAACGGTCCTCATCTTCTAGGTCTTCCATGCCCTCAAACACCATCATCTGTGGCATCTGTTCAAATCCAGGTTGAGTCCCATGCTCGAAATCTGCTGGAATGTAATTGGGATCGGTAAGTTTACCCCAAAAGTTTCGAGCACTCATGACTACGACAGTTGCCTGTGCTGCAGTCATTCCAGGAAGAATTGCCATAACAGATGAAACCACGGCTGAAAGGAATGTTGGAACTGCTAGGGGTTTAGGGTCTGGCATTTCCCAATTTTGTTCTTGGGGTGGGATTTCGCTTGTTGTTACATAGATGTCAATGAGGTTTGCAATCCCAAATAATCCTGCTAAACTTGGGAATAACAAGGAAGCAGATGGGATGCCAACCGGTGATCTAGCGGGTAATTCGAATACCGCCCAGCCATAGAATCCGGTAAGTAAGAAATAGGCTGTAGCAACAAGTATTCCAGCGACTCTAGAACTTTCTCCAAGTCGGAAATCAATCGCATCATATCGTCTTCGAATACTGAGTCTACCCATTGGTATAGTAAATTCTAGCGGTTTTTTCAATGGCCATTTTAGCTTCTGAGTTATTTTTTGCGACCAAACTGGCCATGGTAATCGAGTTGTTTCAGTCAAAATTAGGAATATGGAGATGAATAATAGAATCCATGGTAATTGTTCACGGCTTGCTTCATACAAACCCAATCCGGGATTTTCTCCGAAAAGTAAGCGCGCAACAATTAGCAGAGGGATTGACATCAGCATACCCATTTGGGAGCCGCGAGCGGAATATGCAACGCCTTGTGAGGCTTGGCCAGAAATCAACATCCTGTGGCCTGGAAGCAAGGCTAGTGCCATATTGTCATCAGGTGCTCCTACCAATGCACTTGGAATGTAGTTGAGGAATGTATGAACAGTTCCACAGGCAACGATAATTCCTGCTACTGCATCTAAGGGGATACCAATTCCGACAGCAACAGGTGATAGTGACAAAGCAATCAGAGCGACGTTGTTTACGTGGAATCCAGGGATTAAGCCCGTTAAACAACCAAGGAATATTCCAAAAATAAATGACCCAATTAACCAACCAAAATCGATTAACCAAGGGTCCATTTCAACACCTCATCTGACATCTATACAGAATTGCATTGTATTCCCAACAGAATCTTCTGTGGTAGATAATCTTCCAGTCCAATCTAGAGGCCCTTGCCCCTCTGTTTGACTTGCCTCAGTTCCGTCCCCAAGTAAACAGACCCTTTCTTCAGATCCAGATCTCTGAATCCATTGGTTTCCGTCCTCGTCCATAATCGCCTCTCCATTAATTACAACGAGCTTTCCAATATCCCATTTCCAGGAGTTGTAACCATCCCCCCAGTTCAGAGTGTTTGGCGATGGCGGCTGACCTAGAGTCCAAGAACGGGCTTCAAGAATGACTCGTCCTTCGCTTTCTGACCAAATGATTGTCGCATTGAATCGTATTGATTGACCACCTTCGATATATTCTGCATGCTCGCCAATTAGGTGAATTCTCAGTTTGGTTTGGCGAGCGAAGTAATCTGGGCCGTCCCCGACGTATCCTTTGTCATAATCTGGAGATATAGGGTCAGTTATCCATCCTTCGAATGTATGGTTCTGATTAAGATAATCAAATGGATTCTCAGCAACATCTAGCAGAGGAGTTACGTCATCTCCAAAATTACCTGCGTTATTTTCCGCCGTATATCCATCCGCTCTAAGACAGATGGTTGCTTCATCTGTTGACCAGACCAATCGACCATACCATTTCCGTTCGATACCCTCCAATCCTGCATCTACATCTTCTTGTGATGGCAGTAAACAGAGCCGGTCAGTCGGAGCATCTCCGATTAACCACCAAGTGCCGGATGATTGGGTTGCGGTTCCTTCAATTGATACATTCTTTCCAACTTCATAGGTCAGTGTGTAGGGTTCTAATTCCCATGACAAGTCAACAACCGATCCCTCGTTTAGGACTTCGATTGCGGTTGCTTGCACTAGTAATCTCCAGCGAAGGGAACGCTGATCATATTGTAGCCACCCAGAAACTTCCACATGACTTCCTGCTTCTATCCAATCGATTACTCTCCCTTCCACTTGCATGTACAATAAATGGTCTGCATTTCCATAGGATGGGTTATCCATTAGGCTCAATGAATGATATGTTACATCCGGTTCAAGAGATTCAGACAAATAACCATCTACTTTTACCGACATGTTAGCAAAGTTCTGTGGATTCATTGCAACTTCGACCAATTGCATAGCAGTGTATTCTACAGAGTCACAATCGGAATCAGCACACACTATTGCACCGTATCCATTTGATGACAACCAAATTCGACCGTTCCATTCAGTGACTTCACCTTCTACAGTAATTATGGTTCCAATGGGAGGAATCTCATTATCTCGGTCTACAAACCATCGAACCTCGACTACCGAGTGACCATCCACTTCTCGAACTTGCAGATCAATTCTGTCCGCTTGTTCACCATATGGGTCTACTACGAAGCTAGTTAGCACTCCTTTGACCTTCACAGATTCCCTTGGATATTCATGAATCTCGTCAATTTCAATCAAATCGGGTTCTCGAATTACTGCATAGAAATTCATTGCTGATACTAGCAAAAGAGATGTGAAGAACATCACCCAAAGCTTCGCCATGAGTTGCCGACAGGTTTCTAATGCTTGAATATTCAGTGTTTGGAAACAGAGATATTCGTCAATAATTCTGAATCAACTTAGGGCTTTTTTGACTGAAATTTTCTTGCTGAAGGAGAATAAGGTTCATCTCGCTGATGCTGTCGAGAGTCAGTTAGGACCCGTAGCTCAGTTGGTTAGAGCGCTCGGCTCATAACCGAGTGGCCATCGGTTCAAATCCGGTCGGGTCCACCAAATTATCCTAATTTCGCTGATTAATCACGGTCAAAAAATATCTGAATCAAACTGTAATCTCAAACAAGAATTAGTGGTTAGAAAATGGAATACAGCGAAGCCGACGGTGCTAACCCCTAAATACGGCCTAAGTCGGCCCCGAGATGATGAGCACTGCAAGCAAGGTTCGACCTGCCCTAATGATACTGCTAGTGTACTTCCTAAGCACATGGGCTGCAGCAACACCTGTTCAGGCTCAAGGTGCAGTTCCTGACATCACCCTGACATGCGACCAACCGCAACCAATTGATGTATATCCGGGTGCAACTAGATCGAGTATTATCAATTGCCGAATTGAGAATCCAACCGTTCATCAAGAAAAGGTTAGGATTCAGATTCAAGCCGGCGTATTGGCCTTCTCCGGACCCGCTACTATGTCTATTGGAGGAGGCTCTGAGGTGTCCTTCCAAGTTCTAGTTAGGGCTGAACTTAGAGCGCCTGAAGGACAGCACCAAGTAACGGTCAGTGCCGAGGTGACAATGGCTAATGGAGTCCCTGTTACCAGCGAACCATCAGCTGCTAACGTAATGGCGATTATTCGCCAGTTCAGCCGACTTCGAGTAGCATCTGAAGTCGCTTTCTTGCAATTACGTCCGAAGGTCGATTACAACTTGGTTTTCGATGTCTATAACGATGGCAATGCTCTGGACCGATTCAATATTGAAATTGAAAATTATGATCAGTTGAATGATGATGGATTCCAACTAAGCATTCCATTGGTCAGTGTAGAAATCGAATCTATGGCTCCTCCAGAGAAGATTAGAGTTCAGATGAGAACTCCAAAGAACCAAGGTTGGACGGATACTTATTTCTCATTACAATTCAAAGCCACGTCTGAATATTCGGTGAGAACGGAAGGTATCCCGAATTACCAAATTCAAACCATGACGATTTACATTAGAGGTGTTTACCTTCCTGGCTTCGAATTGATTGGTACATTGATGATTTCAGCTCTAGCAGCAGCAGCATTTGCAGGTAGATCTTCAAGGCTAACCAATGATGAGGAATCAGATGAGTTAGAACCTCTAGATGCACGTTTGTTCTAATCATCGATAATCTGTGCTCTGCCACCTATGGTGGCATTGGGTTGATAACCGACGCTAGGGACGCCTTGCTCAATTGAGAGGTTACTGACATGAGTGATGGCGGATTGCTGAAGAAGGCTATGGACGTTCAACAACCAGCAGATGAGATAGTCGCTGTAGCGGCCCCTGAAGCAGAAAAAAAGACCTTAGTACCTAACTCCCTCTATATCGGAATTGGTTTGGCAGTAGTGTCAATAGTATCGATGTGGTTATACTCACTCCCATCAATTCAGAGTGAATATGCCTTGGCAATTATAGTGCCAATTCTATTAGCGGGAGCGGGGTGGTTCCTTATTTGGGATGGAGTAAATAGGAAATTTACCGAAGTTATTTCTGTAACAATCTTGCTTCTACTTGCTTCACCATTCATATCCAGTAGTCTCTTTTCCAGCTCACTTACGATTACGGACAGCGATTTATCATCAGACGCTGAAACAATAACCCTCACTATCCGAGAATCGGGCGGATTTTTCGGCGGATCTTCAGGTGATGCTGATGTGTCGATAACCTACGGTGGAGAAAAAGTCTGGGAATCAGTCATGCCCTTGTCAATAAACCTCAATGATGCAAACGGAAAATACGGCAGATTGGTTCTTCCAATAGATGAATTCTACTCTGGTAATGCGGCTACCGATTCTCGTTACATCGTAACTGTAGATTCAGGTAGTTCTTCGGACTCTTTTATATTGAATTCTGGTCACTTGGCAAGAACTGTTGACACAACACAAAATCTCGCGGTTGGCGCAATGGGTCAAGGGAATGATTGCTCAGGAAATAAAGACAGTTGTGTTATCGGTGTAGGTCTGAAAGCATGGGTCGGATTACAAACTAACGTAGGAAATCCTCCCGCGCCCTTGCCCCACGCTAATTTCGAACTTACTGCGACCCTATCCAAGGATGGGGTGACTGCTATTTCTTATCCTACGGTGACAGTAATCAACGGTGATGCCACATGGGATTCAATGAATGGAGAATATGGTTCTGGTTCGGCAGTTGTGGGGGATTTCGGTTCAGAGATAGTTCTCGATGGCTCCGTAGAAGATATCGCAATTAACATGCAATTCATACCCAGAGAAGATTGGGAAGAGTCTGATTTCGGCTGCTACGAGTTCACCGTATCCGCAACTCAAGGGCCACCGTGGGGAGATCGTACCGCCCACGTGTCAACCACATATTACGAACTTGCAGAATTTGGTGGTGGAGATGATGGCTCAGATACAGATGAGTCTTGGACTCAAGTCTCGAGCTGCTAATACAATTCTTCTTCATCCTCTTCAGATGATTTTGTCATCCTGAAGAAGAACGCTGCCATTGCTACAACCGCTATTGCAAACGCAACAACAACAGGTAGAATTGAACCATCTTCATCATCTTCTGCATCAACCCAGGTAATTTGCTCGCTTGAAGCGGTACCGCCTCCAAATGCATCTTCATCTACCAATTGGGTAGGTGTAAGTATCTCGCAGGTCAAGCTTGCATTGTCCACATCGCTATTCATCCAAGAGAATTGAATTGTGACTTCCTCTCCTGCTTCCACCAAACCGCCTGGATAACTTGTCATTTGCGCCGCGGCTCCAGTTTCAGTAACATCACATGTGAAGTATACAATGGCAGGAGCAGTTCCACGATTTGCTATTTTTGCCATCAAGCCAACGCCACTACTTCCTCTTGAAACGCTCTCGGTTGGTTCTTGATAATCAAGCGAAACAAATTCAATTTGTGGCGTATTTCCGTCGATTACGATTATTTCATCCCAAGTCAATGGGATTATTCCACCGCCATAATCGTCCAGTGTTTCATCCATATTCCATCCAGTTCGATATTCAATGATTTCTATGCTCGCGGATTCAGTCCAAACACTTCCATCTGCCCAACCTATCTCAACGGTTCGAGTATCGCCTGAGTCAATAAGACCCACTCCGTTTTCATCGCTGAAATATGTTGATGAAGTTATTTCGTATTGACCAAAATTCAGAATCCTGAATAAAACTCCAGCAGCATCAAAGTGAACTTCTTGAGAATCCATGATTTTCTCCCAGCGGTCTGTGTGGCCGCCACTTCCTAACACATATTCTCCCCAATGCAACCTTGAATTTGCATGTGCACGCACATCATGGTCATCTTTACTCATAGAGAATGTAGTTTGACCACTGAGAATAAGTTCAGCATCCTTGTTGGAAATGATTGGTCCTGTTCTGTCTATTGTGGTTGAATGCAAGGTCATCATTCCATCAACAACCACCATGCACCCTAGAATTGAAGCCTCATCAAAATCAGCAGTTCCGGCGACATTTAACACACAGGTATCACTATCCTGATCTAAGCCCATCATATTGCGATGTTCTAATTCAATAGCGTTGTAGGTAATGGCCGATCCTACATCAGGAGTCATGGTTACTGTAGCAAGATGAACTGATTGATGTCCATATCCAACTAAATCAACCCAAACATCGTCTGTATTGGAATCGAAAGAGAGGGTAAATTCACTACCGTTCAGATCGATGGGGTCTTGCCCTTCGATGATAGCCTGACCTCCGTAAAATGTGCTAGTTTCTCCCGAATAAAATGTGGCATCGAACGCTCCATCATAATCTGAACCAGGGATTAATACAGCCGAACGATTATCTTCATCCCAATATCCGTAACCTGCTAATCCAGTCGGAGGATTATTATCTTGGATATGTGAGTTTTGGACGTTTAGTATACCGCCAGATTCCACGTAAATATTCACTCTGTCGTTTATATCGAGAGTAAGTCCATTAAGCGTTAAATCACCTCCGGAAACGATTCGTAAATCGACCTCTAGTGAGCGATCTTCAATCCATTCAACCCTTGAATCAATGATAATTTCGGATGGTTGTGCTACGACGTTAAGGGAGGTTGTTGTGGCTAAAGCGGTTAGCAAAAATGTTGCCAATAGCATAGTCTTCGATTTACTCATCGATGACGCGTACAATAAGTAATCAATGAAGGAATCGGCGGCATGTGCAAGAAACCGAGAGTTCTTCTCGCATGAGTATATGGCGGGACTAATGTCAAGCATGGCGGACCTTGCTTTCCCCGATGCTACAGCCGGAGATTTTGCGATTAACGTGCTAACCGTCTTAATTCTATACGGGCCTGCATATTTAGCAAATACAGGAGCAATGCTTTTTGGAAAATGGATTCCTGATAAATTCGGCTTTGAAAACCACAAGATCGATGGAGGTAAAATTCATTCTGATGGGAATAGGTTACTAGGTGATGGTAAGTCTTGGGAGGGGCTTATTGGAGGGGGCGTCTTTTCTGGAATACTGGTTATGATTTCGCATTACATTTGGGAAGGAAATACTCCTTCCTCAAACCGGCCATTCATCGACCCATTGTTAATCTCTGAACCTTCGGATTGGTTTTGGATTGGGAATGAATGGAGCGCTGCATTTGTGCTTGGATTCACCCTAGGGTTAGCCTGTATGTTGGGTGATATGGCGGGTTCTTTTGTAAAACGCAGACAGGGGCTGAAAAGGGAAGGAGAAGTTAGTTCAAAAGCCCCTCTATTAGACACTCTTCCCTTTGCAATTTTCATATTCCTAGCTGCTGCAATTTTATTCAGAGACCAGATAATGATGCATTCTGATTTAACTCCACCAATTATTGCAATCATTGTTTTGACCCCAATAATTCATCGCTCGTTCAATATAATAGGCTACAGACTCGGATTGAAGTCTGTTCCATATTGATCTTCCAACCACCAAGTTGCAAGAGATTTACTATTGCAATGCATTAATTTGCTAGTCGATTGCGAATGTAATATGGCCGGATTGAGGGTGCTGATAGTTGGAAGCGGAGGAAGAGAGCACGCCCTCGCAATCGGGCTCTCGGAAAGCCCCTCAGTCGACTCAATTCATACATGTCCTGGTAATGCAGGGACCTCAATGTTAGGAGTCAATCATGATGTTTCTGCTACCGATGTAAACACAGTGGTTGAACTTGCAATTGAATTATCGGTTGACCTAGTTGTAGTTGGCCCCGAAGCCCCGTTGGTTTCTGGACTCTCAGACTCATTAAGGGAAAAGGGGATACCGAGTTTTGGACCTCATTCGGAAGGTGCCGAATTAGAAGGTTCCAAAATTTACGCAAAGCAGGTGATGGAAGAATTAGGAATACCCACAGCAGGTGTGCAAATTTTGAAGTCAGAATCCGACATCGATAGCGCCCTATCTCGATATTCACCACCCTGGGTAATCAAGCGAGATGTACTAGCTGCCGGAAAGGGCGTGGTGGTAACTGAGGATTTTGAGGAGGCTAGCGTTTTCATCCGAGAATCGATTTCGACTGATGGATTTGTACTCTTAGAAGAATTCCTCGCAGGGGAGGAAGCTTCTATGTTGGTAATTATGGATGAATCCGGATACATTTGCCTACCCGCAAGTCAAGATCACAAGAGAGTCGGAGATGGAGACACTGGGCCAAATACTGGCGGCATGGGTGCATATGCTCCAGCTCCTGTTGTAACCGAATCAGTGAGGCAAAGGGTGATTCAGGAAATAGTCAATCCAATGCATCATCATTTGCGCAATCAACCAATTCCATATCGAGGAGTTCTCTATGTCGGGCTTATGATTAATGATGAAGGTGCTCCGAGCGTAGTCGAATACAATGTTAGGTTCGGAGACCCAGAAACTCAAGTCACAATTCCACTGATAGAAAGTGACCTTGGTGAAATGCTTCTAGCAGCTGCTGAGGGTAGGATTGAGAGTTATCATCCGATATTTTCTGACAAGTCCGCAGTCACTGTAGTTTTAGCCTCTGAAGGATACCCAGGTCCTTCAAAGACCGGTAGAGAAATTACCGGCGAAAATACTCGAATCGAAGAAGGTGAAATTATCGCATTTGTACACCAAGCCGGCACCCTTCGGGATGAAGAAGAAAAACTTCTTTCGAGTGGGGGAAGAGTCCTATCGGCAACCGCTGTGGCATCTGATCTTCCAACTGCAGTAAACGCTGCCTACGCCATTATCGAAGAAATCAATTTGGCCGGCTCACATTATCGGAGAGATATTGCATATCGGGCACTTTGACCGTTTTTTTTGAAAACTAGGCTCGCTACTACGTAGCGTAAACTCCGAGAACGGTTATAACAGAAGTTTGGGTCGCCGCGACGCTGAGCCTTTAGGCTGCAAATAGACGGTGAGAAAATAATGTCTTATGAAAACGGGAAAACGAGGGACGTCGGCCAGTACAATGGACTGGTTTCGGCACCAGCGGTGTTAGCAGGATTACTTCTGTTACTCTTCGCTGCCACATCCCTCTCTGATGATGCGATGATTGACACAGGAAAGTTGGTTATCCTCCCCGTCGCAGCCGCGTTAGCGGCTGTAATGGGAAGGTTTTGGGTATCTGCCCTTCCAGAAGATTCACCATTAAACCGAAACTCGCTATTCGTACTACTCTTTGCAGTCGGACCGATAGCCCTGGAAATACTCGGATTTATTGACGCCATACTAGCAACTACTTTTGCATTCGTGGCTGTGTCAACACTCATTCTTGTAAAATCGAATAGAAATGAGGAAGCAACAATCCTATTCTCTATGGTCGCTGGGTTTCACGTTTCTGTGGCCTATGCCGCCTCTATGCCGGAATTGGCACTATCTGAAGGAGATAGTTTACAGAATCTATTAATCGATGTCCAAAGGGCCGGTATAGCCGCTAATTTCTTTTCTTTCTATGCTGCATCATTGATGCTTGGAACAATTTTTGCTGTATTGTTCAGGGGAGTTTTGTATGATGGTGGAAATGGATCTTTGTTCGATAGGCTTCCAAAGAAAATAGATTTCTCAGAGCATCGTGATATACTAATCACTTCATTCATTCTCTTGATTGTTAACTTAATTCCACTCTATTCAATAGCAACTATCTCAGATGCTGCTACCTTTGAGGAACACCATTACCTTGGAGGGGTGTGGGCTCTAGTAACCTCAGTAGTAGTGATGTTTGTAGCCTTCTGTCGTGCTGAGAGATGGCACGTTCTAGGGGCAGTAGTTGCGGTAAATTGGCTAATTTACACTCTATCTCACTTGGTTGAGATCGGAGTTAGCCTCCCTGAACAATTAGAATTCCTAGCCGGTAATGACTTCGGTGGTGCATTCTCTTGGTTCTTCATTACGTTCTGGTTGAATGTACTTGCAATCATCCTTGCATCTAGTGGAAGGTTCGGGGATATTGCCCCTCGTCGTGAACCTAGTCAGTTCCGCTTATGGTGGAGAGATAATTCCTATTCCATCCTAGTTGGCTCTGCAGTAATTGTTGGTCTCTTGATTAGAACCGGTTGGAACGTCCTTCCTGCAATGAATGCAAACATAACAGGGCTTTGGGATATGACTGGAGGTTCAGACCCTTGGTACATGAAGAGGGTTGTAGATTACATTGTAGCAGAGCATGCACACTTCATTTTCGATGCTGACCGATCCTACCCTAGTGGAGGAATCAATCCTCGACCCCCACTGTTTTCGTGGTGCCTAGCATTAGGTGGCCTCGCTCTTGAATGGCTAACTGGTATCGCAGCCGAAGAAGTCGTTTGGTGGTCCGTTGCAGGTTTGCCAGCCATCTTCGGAGCATTGATTGTTCTGCCAGTTGCTGGAATTGCAAACCGCCTTCACAGCGCACAGGCAGGAATATTCGCTGCATGGCTCATGGCATTGATGCCCGGGCACATTAGCCACTCAACGTTTGGTCTAGCAGACCACGACTCCTTTGCACTTCTTTTCCTAACCCTAGCCATCTACTTCTGGGTTCGAGCATTAGGAGAAATTGGTAGTGAAAGGGTATTCCGCGACCCAAGCGCCAATCCACTTTACTTGGTTGCTGGAATTCGCGAGATGTGGAATCGAAATCCAGTTATGATGTCCTATGCGACACTAGCAGGTATTAGCTTCTCTACAGTAGCGCTTGGTTGGAAAGGATTCGTTTACGGTCCTGGTATTCTTTTCCTCGCATTTGCTTTCCAAATAGTTCTGAATATGTTCCGCCGACGTGACAGCCTACCGCTTACCTCGGCCGCTTTGCAGATGATGTTCACAACATTCCTAATCCCATTACCATTCTACATATGGCCTGGACTTAACCTACTATGGGCCCCAAGTGGATTCCAACCTATGTTCTACATTGTTGGATTTACAATCGCATTAGGTTGGGTCGCATCTAGCTTCCGCGACAAACCTTGGCTATTGGTATTAGGAAGCGGTGGCTTGCTATTTGGCGGTATTCTATCGGCATTGTGGATTCTACAAACCGCTGAATATTACGACGGCTGGGACATCTTATTCACTGGTGGATTCTATTTCTCAAAGAACAAGATATTCGGAACAATCGGTGAGGCTCAGGCCCCGAGTAGAGGTGTACTATTCGCTTCCTTCGGCCCGATTGTTACACTGATTGCATTAGGTTATGCATTCATCCTACTTTGGCGAGGGGCCAGAGAAGAAAAGCAAGGCCTTTCGCTCGTTGGTTTGTGGGTTCTAATCGCTTCATACATGGCTTGGACCGCTGGTAGATTCATTCTAAACGCAACTCCTGCAATGGCCGTTGTTGGGGCTATCGGAATCGCCGCTCTTTGGAATATGGCTGATTTCTCCGGCTTCATCAAAGAATGGCGTCGCGCAGGAATTGGAACTCCAAGAGCTCGCTTCCGTTCTGCTAGAACTGCTAGTATGAAGAAGCCGATGATTCCAGCCTTAGTGCTAGTATTCATGCTGGTGGCAACTCAACATGCAACCTACGGTATCGATTCAGGTATTCCAAGAGGTGAGACTGCTTCGGGAGATGTAGATCAGGTAATTTACGATATTACTCCAGACGTAATGAGATTCGATATCGGAGGGCTTTCACTTCTAGACAGCAGTTCATACAATCCAACAGCAAATTGTGGAAATGGTTGTTGGTACATGGGAACATTCGGCCCTGGATTCAACGGCGGAGGTTGGAATATGGCCTATGAATGGCTTTCAGAACAAGATTCTGATGAGGACTTTGGCCAAAGACCCGCTTTCGTCTCTTGGTGGGATTATGGATTCCAAGCATTGGATTCGGGAGAGCACCCTACCGTTGCTGATAACTTCCAGTCCGGTATTCCTCATAGTGGTGGAATGTTACTATCCTCCAGTCAAGAAGATACACTTGCTATGTTTATCGCCACACTGGCTCAAGGAGATAGGCAATATTCCGGAAACGGAGAATTTGGCGAGGAATTTACCCAAGCCATTCAGAACCACCTAACAACAGAACAAGTTGAGGAGTTCCATGATATTCTATCACTTGGACCAGGTCAAAAGCAATTCGTAATCGATCGTTCTTTGGTACTAATCTATCAAAATGTACAGGAGGTACAAGATTCTTCCTTTACAGCTGGAAACCTGAAGATTACTACAGATTTGATGCACGGTACCATACTTGATGAAAATGGACTTCCAACCGAACCAATGTGGTTCGTCTTCAAGGATGGAAAGCAAGTTGGAAATGCAACCACAAATGAGACAGAGGCTAAATCGATCTTCGACCAAGCACGTGGCTCTAGCCAACCCTATGAGGAGCAAACAACGCATTACGAAATTGGTGGTTACAGATACACTGCCGACTTAATCGAAAGTTATGATGACGTTTCAACAAACCTACATCGTGCTAATGCTAAGTTAGGTCTATCACGTGCTTTCCTGACCACTGCACTTACCTTAGATGAATTAGTGGAAATGTACCATGATATTTCTTCTCAAGTTGTCTACGAAGTTCAGGATTATCAAGGTAGTTTGGGAGAAACTATCGAACGAAATAATGAGATTCGCTACTTCGCAATAGACGATAGATTGTATCCGCTTGGTGGAGCGTATTACGCGGATCAAAGTTACCACAGAGGTCAAACAACTGGAATCTTCTACGCGCCAACTACCCTTTCTGGTCTAGATCCGAATCATTACATTGAATCGGTCTATGAGACTCAGCGAGGAGATAGACCAACTGTCTTCATGAGTGCTGAGCGCTATGAACAGGAGTATATGTCGGATGTTGTCAAGCAGCAGTCTGGAGCAATGGAAGATTCCACAGACATGATTCAGCTTGTCGATATACAGTATCAGCAAACCGAATCTTTCTTCGAAACTATGGTTGCAAGAATCTATGTTGGATATGGAACTTCAAGCTTGGGATTAACAGTTGACCCATCACAACCAGGGCCAACATGGGCTATCAGCGGAACCCCCGGTTCCCCACTAGAGAACGCCTTCCCGCTTCCTGGTGCAATGATGAATCACTTCGTCATCGCAAATTGGTACGATGACGGTTCAGACTCACCCGATGAAGACAATAACAGCGTTCCAGATATTTTCGATGGTGGCTATGCTGCTATCGGTAGAGCAAATTCAAATGTTAAGGTCGTCAAATACTACAGCGGTGCGACTATAGAAGGTACAGTTGAATTAGACGGAATAGGTCCTGTCCCTAATGCTAGAATATTAATCGAAAGGGACGCCTTTAGTGGCGAAGAGGTCCCCGATGAAAATGGCACTGTAACTGATCAAGACCCTCGAACTTATTGGATTCCTATTGGTACAGTAGATGCAGATGAAAACGGAGATTATTCATTCACTGTTCCAGCAGGGAAGATAAGAGTTTCAGCCTTCTTTGGCGAGTCTGATCTAAGGGCGGCTCGTGATGAATTAGCAAGCGGTGGTGGAGGTATGCTTCAAGATGTAGCAACCGAATCAACAATTGGTGAAAGAAATGTCAACCTTATCACTGGAATATTGGGTAATGTATCCGGCTCTCAGTGGTTATCCGAGACTATCATTAATGTCTCCGGAGAAGATGGCCATTCCAATGGTCAAGCTCTAATTAACGGGGATATCATCGTAGAACCATCATTCTCTACAGGTCGATTAATTTGGAATGGCGCCGGTTCGTTCAGTGGTCAAGCAATCACCGATGCTGTTGTTGAATTGTCGCCTGCTTGGGATCAAATTCAGATGCAACCAATTATGTTGGAAACTTCTACAGGTAGCGTAAACGGCCCCGACCTTGCTTTCCAAGGAATCGGTCAAGTGACATTTACTGGTGAAGGAGAAGTCATCAGCAATGGTCTGATGACAGTCAATGATTTCGTGGGGACTCACACACAGACTATTCTTCACGGGCACAGTCTAGCAGGATCCGGTGAATTTACCGGCCGTGGAACCCTCTCCGGAGTAATTGATGGAGAGGACATTGTTGATGGAGATTGTAACGAAAATGGAACAATGCCAGAGAACTACTCGGTTTGTTCCCTATCAGATGGAGACTTCTTGATTGAGGGTGCAGTTAATGCAACTGGTAGATTTACTTCAAACGGTACATCCTCATTCTCACAAGAACACAATGGTTCGTCTCTAATTGGAGCAGGTGTATTCACCGTAGACGCCAGTAATGAAGAACTAGATTCCTATGGAACCCTAAACGGCACGGGTACTTTCAGCGGAGAGGGTGAGTTCAGTGGGCCTATGGTTCAAGCTGGAACATTCCACCTAATCGACGCCATACCTGGAAATTACAACGTAGCAGTTATCTTCAACGATGGCACTAGAATCGAAATTATTGATGGATTTAACGTTCCTTTCAGAGGGGTGCCGTCACTTCATCAAATCGATGTTGCGGGTGGATCCATTTCCGGAACATTAACCGATGAAAATGGCAATACTTTGGCTGGTTTTGTAACTATGGTTCACTCCGAATCTGACAATGATACTATTCTCGGAGAATGTAGTGAAGTAATGTACGCGCCATGTATGTTAACCGCAGATGAGAACGGTTCTTTCGAGTTCGGTCCTATCATGCCAGGAGAGTATACCTTTGCTTTGGATATGGATGAAGACGGCTTCAATGAAGTTGAGTTGAGGCATGAATTCGATGCTGAAATGGATTCGCAAGTTGAATTCCCAACTCCAATACCTACTGTATTCGATTTGAGATTCTCATTAAGTCAAATCGTTGATGGTTCACAAACATCTGTTGAGGGTCTCGAAAATTTGACTCTGGTAAAGAGTGATAATTCAGCAGCACCAGTTATTGCTGTATTCGATAACGTCAGTGGAGAATACTTGGCGGAATTATCTCAAGGTCAATGGATCCTCAGCCATGACTTGAGTGATTCCGAGCAATTATGGGAACAAATTGACCTTGAATCAGACATTTCGACTTCCTTTACTTTCAGGGAATCAATGAATGTAATTGGAACAGTTTACTATGATACAAATGCAGAAGTCACCAATTCCACGATCCAAGCTGAGGTTGTTGACTTTACTCAGGTGATTTTCCATTGGGAAAATTTCACAACAACCGAAACTACCGACGCAAATGGTGTATTCAACGTCGTATTGCCGATTGGCTCTGTAGTTGACGCTGCAGTGTTTGGTAGTGTCCTGAATGTGGTTAATGGTACCCGATTCACAGTCGAAGAGGGTATGGAAAATATCACAATGGTCGCACGTCCGGGTTACGATGTTAATGGAAACCTAAATCTAAATCGATTAGGAAATTATTACTCATCAAATCTAGAAGGATGGGAGCAGGTTACTGTATTTGCGACCAATGATGATATTGATGCTGTGTGGCATATTGACGTTACCCAATTTGGTACATTTAACACAATTTTGCCCGAAGGTAACTGGACATTTACAACCGATTTAGAGTGGCTAAATGCAAGTGAAGCAACTCTGATGGTTGATGGTGAAAATGATACGGTAGAGATGTACGTTTACCCTGCTATGTCCTTCCTTGAGATAGATTTCTTCTTGGATAACACCGGCGACAATAGTGTTACCAATGGCACGCTAGTCAATTACCAATTCTCCATTGTCCCACTCGAGAATAGTGCAGGATTAACAATTAATGTAGCAGAAGATGGTGAAGAATGGATTTCACAAGGATTTGCAAGAGTACCTGTAGAAGCGGGTTCATACCGAATCAATGTAGAACTCTCAAATGCTCGTGCCGGAGATATTTTCGGAACTCGAATAATGACAGGCGATGCCTACTTTGAGGTCGGCTTCGGTGGAGAAGTAGTTAGCAGAAGTATTGGTTTTGATCCAGAATGGAAGGTAGACCTGACATTTACTAATGAAAGTGGTGGGCCACTAGTTGATCAGTTAGTTAGATTCATCAATCCGGAAAACAGTGGTGAAGTTATCACTAGAAAGACCGATATGAATGGTACACTAATTGACCACTTGGCAGATGGAGAGTGGATTGTTGTAATCGATTCTGTAGAGACAGACACCGGAGTTATTGAAGGAGTTCGAACAACGATTACCGTATCCGAGCAAAACGCTAACAACGCTGAGACCATTTCAACCAGTGAACTTGCTTCATTCTCAGTTAGAATTTCTGATTCAAATGGAATTTATCTTCAAGATATGGACTTGAAACTAACTTCTAATGATGGATTAGGAACTGTATATCTTGACAGTACCGATGAATCTGGACAAACATCAGGAATTATTTCATCTGGTTCATGGAATGTTGAACTAAACCAAACCGTAGATAGAACTCGATACGTTATCTCTTCAATCGAATTGTTAGATGGAGGTTTAGTTGCTGGTGAGAATGATTTAATCGATATTATTGCATCAACACACTATGAGATGTCTGGAACAATATTCTGGGATCATGATGACGATGATGATGCTGACGTTGGAGAGGGCGTACCCGATGTAGAAATTCTAATGACCAGCGAAGGCCATGATAATATTTCCCAAATTACCAACGCCGCTGGCGAATGGAGTGTATTTGTTCCCGCAGACACAACTTGGCAAGTCTCAACATTTAGAGAAGGATTCGACCAAGAAATGGAATCCATTGCTATGAACGCTCCAAACTCGGTAGAAATAGAGCTAACCGCTGGATATGTGAACATTTTTGGAAACGTAAGTCACTCTGACCTGTCAAACATTGGTGAGCAAGTCGAATTAATCTTGATTCCTTCACATGGCATGGTTCGAGATAGAGTAGTTCCTGACAAGGTATTCGAGGATGGAGTATGGAACGGTCAATGGACCGCTTCTGTAGAACCAGGTCGTTGGATAATTAGAGCAACATTGGAATCATCTAATCTAGTAGGAATGGCCAGTATTGATGCAGACATTAGTGATGGCGGAAATGTTGACATCGATCTATTGTATGGTGGTTGGCTATATCTTGCAACTCAATGGCTTGACTTTAATGGAACACAGCATCATGCTTCTGAATCCGAAATACAAGGTGCAGAGATTATTGATGAGGTGGAATTCATTCTGTCTTCAGGAGCAGGTGTCCGATGGGATGCAATGTTGACTGAGGCTGGTGAAATATCAATCCTGATGCCTACAGGCATGATTGGGGTTGAAGGAAGCTTCTCTGTCGATCAAATGGACCGTGTAATGGAATATTCCACAAGCAAGTCAATCAACGTACCAGGTTCTGGAACGGATTTGACCGCATCGGTTACTCAGGACATACTCTTCGACAGAATTTCCAACCATACAATTAGTGCTACAATAGTATCAGTAACTGGTGGAGAACTAACTGATGAAGGTGAGTTCGATGATGTTCAAGCCATCCTTGGAGATGAAGGTGAATATGATTCAATCGAGTTCACAATGTCACTTGATTATCTTGGACATGAGACGGTGTCTAGTTACACCGTATCAGGAAATGTCGCAGGTACCGATGGTCAGTATTGGAGTGTAGAGGTATGGGATCAGTCTGTTGAAAATTGGACTTCTCCTTTCACCTTTGAGTTTGGTTTAGATAGCAACAATAGCACAACCTACGACAATCTACTACTTCGAATAACTCCAGCCAATCAATCTACGGCTCAGTCACTGACCAATGGTCACACTGTAGATATTAGATTCACTTCAGCGGATGGTTATCAGTTTGAACAAGAAGTAATTGTTAGAATTCCTCAATTCCATGATTTCGAATTAAGGGAGCCACTCTTGGATGTCTATGGAATCCGCCCCGGTGAGGAATTGTCAATACCTCTATTATTCACCAATAGTGGTAATGGAGATGAGAGATTCGAATTTGTATTTGATGACACGCAACTTCCACCAGATTGGCAACGAACAGGTGCCACATCACACACTGTAGGTGCATTTGTAGACACAACTCACACAATCAAGGTTATTGCACCAGAGAATGCAACAGGAACTGAAGATTTCATCATTACAATTTCAGTCACAGACAAGAATAATGGAACCTATCCTCCATTAGTCATAAGAGTGAAGACATCACTTCCAGTTCTTGAGATTTCCAATGTTTATTCCAATGGAGATCCATTATTCGGAACAATCCACACCTTTACTGTGGTTGTAGAAAATACTGGATTAGTTGACGCTGAGAAGGTCAAGTTGGTTGGAACGGTTCGTGGAAAGAATGTAAGCTCAAGCGTCACCCAAGATGTTCTGTCCGGGGACTCGGTAACCTATCTAATCGACATAAATTTGACAGATTTCGATGGGCCTTCACAGGAATGGTTTGACTTTGAAATCTCAACAGAAGGCCAAGAGTTTGGTGAAGAACCCGAGACTGTGAGCAAGAGATACTCACTCAAGGCTCAAGCAGTAGATGATTCAACACCAACCACAGTTATTGGAATAATTTTGGCAATTATCCTAGTGTTTGTTGTTTGGTACTTTACAAGATCAGGTTCGAGAAGACCCGGTGCGCCATTCTGACCTGAATAACCCCGTTTGCAACTTTGGTCAAGACAAGACCTCATAGGTGAAAAGCGGATAGAATAGGCTGTTGATTAGCCAATGACTCTCGAGGACCTTGAGTTAATGCCTGAACCTGAAGATAGCAGGTTGCTCACCGCTGTCGACCCTCAGGCACCGGGATATCCCGGCTCTGACTATGGCTTAACCGATCAAGAAGCACGAGAGCTTCGTTGGCCATTAGGGCCGATGAAGGAGTTTCTATGGCCGTGGGGTGCTGCCAGTTTCGCTATTGGAACGGTTCTGTTGTTAATGACGTGGTCATCGATTCAACCTTTATTGATATCTTACCTTCCTGATTCAGAGTGGGCGTATCAATCTTCAGGAATTAGGGATTTGCAAAACCAGGGCTACTTCGGGGATGGGGTCCATGTCTGCATAGTGGATACTGGAATTGATTATTCTCACCCTGATTTCGAAAATAGTAATCTAGTCGGATTTCGAGATTTTTACTCTGGAGAGCACGAAAATATCCGTGACATAGGAGAAAATTATCACGGCACCTTGATGGCTGGATTATTAATTGCCAATGGCACATATGTCGGGGCAGCCCCTAGCGTTTCAATATCCGTAGCCTTAGCCCTTGGTCCTGAAGGAGAGGCAGGCCAGTCGGACAGAGTCTCATTGGCGATTAGGTGGTGTAGAATTTCTCAAGATGTTGATATCATTAGTCTAAGTTTAGGTGGCGACCCAGGAAGTGGAATGAGTAATCTACAATCTGAAACTGTACAGTCGGTAAACGAGGCATTGGATGCAGGAATTTTTGTCGTGGCCGCTGCTGGAAATAATGGCAATAAGGCGAATATTAACGATGTATCAATACCAGCGAATATCCCGGGGGTAATTTCGGTTGGTGCCTCCACAGTGGATGGGAAAATTTGGGCAAATAGTTCTGTAGGTTCCAACATAGATCCTTATTCGAGTGAGGAGAGAAAATTTCCTAATCAAAAGCCAGAAGTTACCGCACCAGGAGTCAGAATGTTCTCTACAGCATCGACAGAACTCTCCTCACCTTATGCATATTCAACAGGAACCTCCGATTCAACCGTAATCGTTGTAGGAGCTCTTGCTTTAATTCTACAAATTCATGGAGATGAAATGCGAGGGGAAGACAATAAATTTGATTCTGAAGAGATGAATATGGTGAAGGGGGCCCTCGCAAATTCATCCCTAAAGACACAAGATATTGATGCGATTCATTCAAACAAATCAGGATATGGTGAATTGAATGCAGAAGCATGGCTAGAAGAGATTAGAACTGAGTTTAATCTAAATTCATGATTATCATTTTCCCAATTTTCCTCAACCGAGCCTACGGCTCGATGAAACCCTATGATTAAATCACTTCTAGATACCGGAAGAATATGACCGGCACCCGAGTAAGAAGCCAGTTCCTAGTATTCTTGATGCTGACTAGCACTATGTTGGCCTTAGTTGGCCCAGCCTCAACAGTATCTGCAAATAATGAAACTACCAGTGGAACCATTACTGGACTCGAGAGATGGAGTGGAACACATCAACTCACAGGAGATGTTACAATTGCCGCAGGTGCCAAACTGATAATCGACCCCGGAACTGACATTTTATTACCAAACGGGACTATGCTTGACGTCCGTGGTAACCTGTGTGCAGGAGTTGCATCCTGTGGTTCTAGCGGCAATGCTGCTTCTGGAAACCCAATTACTCTAACATGGTCAGAACCAGGGAATTCCAATGCAACAGGAGAATGTTACGGATTGGGTACTGGGAGCTCACAAATATGGATTGAAGACCCCTCCTGTGGAGAGGGTGTAATTCTTCGAGATACAATGGATTTGTCCCAATCGGGAATGAGGAGTATGCATTTTGAAGGCGCATGGGGTGTCCCATTCTATGTTCAATTGGAATATGAATATCGATATGGAGTATTAGTTCTTGACGGAGCAAGCCCGACTCTGCGAGATATGAGATTTGAAGATATCAATACTTCCAGTGTACTCGCAGCCAATTTAGCCCAACCAACTTTCATTGGCGGTGAATATGTTGCAGGCAATGACGAAGAAAGCGGCGTCACAGGTCAGGCAGTGCAAATTTATGGCGGAGGCACACCAATTTCCCCGATGGTTTTCCAGGATGCTACTTTCCAATCAACAAACAAGGGTTGTGGAAATAGGGATGGAGGAAGGTCTGCTATTTGGGCCTCTCAGACATTTATTCGAGTCGAAAACTCAGATTTTGCCGGTGGTGATTTCGGGATTAGTATCAGGAATTCAGCTGGAAAGGTGATTGATTCTACCATTTCAGTCACTTGCAATGGTATTGATGTGAATAGCCTAAAGGCAATTGGAAATACCGAATATGATGTTGAAATAGCAAATAATGTAATCACAACTACTCAACGAACTCCAATTACTGCTTACGCTGGAGCCGACGTGCGAATTCACAATAACGAACTATCCGGAGCAGGGGAAGGTTCTGGAATAGCAGTATATTCATCCAAAGCTGAAATACACAATAACGACATTGGACCTATTGGTGGTTGGAATGGACTATGGCTATTGGGAAGTTTTGATGTAAGGGCAGAAAACAATTCAATTTCAGAAACCGCACAGGAACCTATTCTTGCTGGAGAATATGGAACTCAAGCACCTTCTCCTACACCTGCAAGACTTTACTTGGCTAACAATACAATCTCGACTCAAGGTAGTGGGGAATGCTCATCGCAAAAGTGGTGGGGTGGTTCTTTCACTTGCCCAGCTATAATGGCGCATAGATCAGGAGTTACAATTGTAGACAACGAAATTAATGCAGGTGGAAGTGCAGATGGAATTAGGGCAACCGGAGCCTTGCTAGATGTTCGCAGAAATATCTTCAATGTTCAAGGATCCGGTGCAATATTGCAACATTATGATAGCGGATTCGCAGATTCTCAACAATATGGGACGCTGGCTTTCTTCAGCAATAATGAATGGAATGGAGTCAGTGTAACCTACAATGTATCTAAGTCCTCAGTTACTGTTCAATCAGAATACATACCAAGCCCTCCACCGGGAGAACATCCTGTTCTCCTCAGCTGGTCGGATCAAGAAGCTTGGGTGCAAAATGGATGGCAAAACGGAGTCATACCACACGAAGTTAGGGCCTGTGATACCTGTGACGATTTCACCCCCTACAATTTCCCTTTGGCAATTAATATGGACAATAATTCCACAGTTTTCACCTTCTCTAATCTTTCAAACTTGGATTTATCAAAGGTGAAAATCGAAACTCAACCAACAAAATATGCCGTCCAGGTACAGAGGGCTGAACTAGTAAGATTCCAAACTCTGGTAAACGGCCAAAGGGTCGAAAATGCGAATGTATTGATTGAAGACGCACTAGGGAATGACCTATACAGCCTCGAAACTGACTCCGATGGCTATACACCATGGTTCTCTCTTGCATCTAATTTCCATCTTGATTTCAGAGGTTTGGCTGGAGGTGATAATCCAGACGGTTTTGCAGATGACGAATTCGAAGATTCTTGCTCAGATGGAGAGGACAATGATGGCGATTTACTTCTTGATACAGATGACCCAGACTGTGATTATTCAGCTGGAACAAGAGAACTATCTCTCTACAGATACACCGCCTACAAATTCGGTTATGGCCTAGATAGTGGGGAGTTCACTCTTTCAGATACTACCTATCAAGATACTCTATTCCTAGACAATGACCCTCCCAGTGTCTCTGTAATACAAAATGACGGTGAATCTTTCAGAAGAGTGGTTAATTTGACCGGTTCTGCACATGATGGAACATGGGCAGGAATTTACGAAACTGATGAGTTAGCCCAATGGGATCAGAAAGGTTTTGTTCATGCTGTGGAGATCAAAGACCCATTCACAAGCGACTGGGCTGCTGCTGGATATGCAACCGATTCTTCTGGAGCAGAACCAGGTTACGTCTCCCGTAACAACCATCCATTCAGTAGTTGGTATTACGAATATGACATGTCAGGCAGGCAAGAAGGCGACTATACTTTCGAATTCAGAGCCTTTGATGGTTTAGAGTATTCTCCGATTCTAACTAGGACAATTAAGGTCAATACTGAGGCCCCAACTGTCTCGGTTACTTCTCCGAGTACACAATCGACCCACACAGATGGGACTGTGACTTTCGAAGGAACCGCACATGACCCATACGGCTGCCCTATCGATTGTGGGACAGATATAGACCAGATATATTTCCAAATCGAGGGGCCGAACTACAATGTAGTTACTTCCACGGAAGGCGGTACAGATTGGTCATGGACTTGGGATTTCAGTGGACTACCTCGTGATTTAGCAACCTACACATTCACCATATGGGCATCAGATTCCAATTTCTGCAAGGGAGATATCGATGAGTGTGAAGCAGTAGTTATCGATTTGCAAATTGACAATCAAAATTCCCGCCCATTTGTGAGCCTAACATCTCCTCAGAGCGGACAGATATATGCCGTTGATGAAAAATCAATTATTAGTGGAGTCGCAAGAGATAATGATGGAGATGTTACTCGTGTTGATGTTGAAGTCTTTGATGTATCAAATGGATATCTGAATGTCTTCACAGGTGCAGTCACCGAGATAGAATCTAATGGTTATTGGGAGTTAGAATGGGATTCAAGAATATTGACTCACAACATGCAATATCTAATCAAAGCAAGATCCTATGATGGATACGAGTTCAGCGATTGGATGGAAACACAGGTAATTGCAGATAATCCACCAGACGCCGATAATAATAGACCAACCTTTGATTCCACAAACTGGCAGACAGAGATTACTCTATATTGCGAATTTGATACTACATCACAAAACCCTTGCACAACAGTAGAAATTGATTTGTTAGAGTTCTTTGATGATGTAGATGGAGTTAATTCATTGATTCTTTCTGTTTATGATGACCCTGCTAGAAGTTCAGATGATGAATTCGGACTGGTCATCAACATAGGTATTGACGGTGTCGCCTTCTACGACCCTAAGTCAATGGGATTCTACAATGAAGACATGGATACTTGGTCGCTGAGTAATGTAATATTCGTAGCGACTGATCCATTTGGTTCAAAGGAAATTTCCACCCCTGTGTCTTTCAATGTGGTCCCAATCGAATTCTATGTAGGCCCGCCTGACCAAACCACAGCAAGCGATGATGAATTAATCATATTCAGTGGTTCTGGCTTGCCTGGAAAGACAGTTAGAGTCACATTGGGTGGAATTCAAGTAAATTCTACCGTAGTACTCGAGGATTCCACATGGGAATTAGGCATCTCTGGAGCCATGCTAAGTAAACCAGTAATCCCAGTATTTTCCATAAGCGGTTCAGAATCAATCCAAGGGGAAGAGATCTCACCACCATCTAGTGGGGGAGGAATTAGTTTTGTGATGATTATTGCCATAGTTTTCGTAGTCATTGCATTGTTGGCTGGTACACTTTTCTTCAGCGGTGTAATTGCCTTAGAAGAAGATGACGAAGAATACGATGAGGTAGAAACAGACGATTCAAAGGGACTTAGAAGCGATGACCATCCAGGTTGGCTTTGGGACCCTGAAAAGGAAGAATGGGTACCTGATCCCGACCATATTGGTGAGTGAAGCAATAAAGCCCACCATACGGTTAATTTCTTGAATAATAGAAATCGCAGGTGCGATAATGGCGTCCATGGCTACTACACGTCCTGGCGTTCAGGAACGTATTTTACTTCATCTCCGTGATTATGTTGACTACGCGGACAAGGTAGAGGTGCCTTTTGCGATTTCTCAAATGGGTATTGCAAATGCTGTATCAATAGCAAGGTCAAATGTACCTCGTGCGATTTCTGGGATGAAAGAATCAGGTCATCTAATTGAGCGACAAGCTCACGTCACGGGTGTTTCGAGAAAAAGGAAAGCCTACTTCCTAACTACAGAAGGAGTTAGTCTTGCAGACAGTATCTGGGATAAGGTATGTGAACAACCTGTTCGATTAATTCACTCGGACGGACGAGCTGAAAATCTAGATCTACAAACAGCCCTAGAGAAAACCGAACTCCCACTGAGACACGTAGATATTCTGAGATATCTAGATGATTCCGGTACCCTAGACTTGTCAACATTATCTCCCGACTTAATTGAAAGAGATCTTTCTAAACATATCGAGAAGCAATTAGTAAATTCCCTGAATGATTTACCTAGATTACGCCGATTCTTTGGACGTGATGATGAAATTACCAAAATGGCCCAAATCTTAGAATCTGAATCTACAACACTATTAGTGCCAGGAATTGCAGGAATAGGCAAAACCGCCTTATCGGCAAAATTACTCGAGCGTTTTACCCATCGAAGAAATCTACTCTACCACCGTTGTCAAGACTGGGAAGGTTCGAGAGCGTTTCTAGAGGCTTGTTCGGAATGGCTTGCAATGATTGGAAACAACGACTTGAGCGATTACGTTTCCTCAACCCCAGTGCCACAGGTAACAATGGCAGTAAACATAATTATCGAGGGACTGAAAAATTCCCCTGCCCTAATTGTCGTAGATGACTTGCACAAGGTAGCCGATGAGAACTTTGTAGCAATTCTTAGAGGGCTAACCCTTCGCATACCTGAGGCGGATGAATTAGGACTAGTTATGTTCTCTAGATCATTTAGAATGGTGGTTCCAGAAAATGATTCTAGTGGTAATACAGTGGCGCATTTCCTACCATTAGAGGGCTTAGACCAAGATTCTAGCAGGCAAATTCTAACTGCGATGCCAGATATTGATTTACAACAATTCCTTCACATCTATACTCTTTCAAGAGGACATCCATTGGTCCTTGAATTGATAAATCGAGGTAGTGTTGGGGAAACCTTCCACTCAACCTTAGAGGCCTTTGTCGAGAAAGAAATTTTCAGTAAATTATCAGGGCCCCAAAAGCGCCTTCTGGGGGCCATTGCAGTATTCCGTGAGCCAATGCCATTGGCCTCACTGAGTACATTAGATGCTGACTTGGATTTACTAGACGATCTAGTAGAGAAAGGATTAGCCAGAAGGATTGATTCTGACAACTATGATGTTCACGATTTAGTAAGAGAATTCCTTGTTCGGTCAATGGATGAATCATTGAAAGCTGAGTTACACAATAATGCAGTAGAATGGTACAGAACAAGAACCGAAACTGCTGTTGAGAAGATAGAATTCATCCATCATCTAAATGCATCCGGAAATATGGATACACTTGCCGAGGTATTGCAACGAGATGGAAGAGAATTGGTTAAGTCTGGTCATATCGAACTCCTAGGTATTCTCCGAGGCTTAGAATCGGATGGATTTAGCGCCATTCAATGGGGCTTGATTAGAGAACTTAGAGGAGATATTCTCTCCATCCAAGGCCGATGGGATGAGGCAGAAGAAGAATATGCCGCGGCTATTCCAACCGCCAAGAAACACAAGGAGGCGGAGATACTTGCCCGGTTACTTTCAGCTCGTGCTGACATCGCTATAAAGCGAGGTGCTATGGATGACGCCTTAGAATTGCACCGTCAAGCATTAGAAATTCAGATAGCAAAAAGAGATGCTGTTGGCGCATCGAGATCCTACATCAACATGGGATATATTTTCCGCCGACGTAGAGACACTAGACACGCTCTGGAAGTATATGGGAACGTCGAGGAGTTGCTAGACGCAGAAACCGATCCGAGTTTGATGGATGCCAGAGTGAGGCTAGCATCAGCCTTCCTAGAGATGGGTGAGTTAGATCGTGCTAGAGATCATGCGATGGCGGCTCACGACGGTACAAAGGACAATGGATTAGATGCCCTACATGCTCGCAGTAGGGCAGTTTTAGGCAGATATTATGCTAGGATGAAAGATAACGATTTGGCTTTACTTCACTATTCGGCAGCGTTGGAAATATTATCTGAGGCAACAGATCCTCACAGTGCTGTAGAGGTTGAAATGTTGCTAGGCCAAGTCCTAAGCGATGCTGGCAGGAAATCGGAGGCCGCAGAACGTTACTTGGATGGTCTTGCGGTCGCTGAAGCCAATGATTTCAGATTATTACAAGGTGAATTACTTGCAAGGTTAGGTGAGGTTGAGAGCGATCGTTCTGCTAGAATGAATTACCTACAACGCTCCCTTACAGTATTCCGTGAGTTAGGTGCCGTTGATCGAATGAGGGATGTTCAAACTGCAGTACATCGAGCAATCATGGGTCATTGAATTGAAGTTCAAAGAATAGGGTTGATTTTTGTTAACTCACCCTGTCCAAGCCTATTGGAAAACTCTGGCCCTTCTTGTTTAGAGATAGAAAGAACCCCGTTGAATTTTTCACCAATTTGGTGTAATACCTCAGATTCTGCTAAATGAGGTGCGTTATTTTTCTCAGACAAATGGCAAAGTACTATGCTAGTCAATTTCGGATGTAAAATCTCTGCTAAAATATCAGCAGTTTGTTGATTTGAAAGGTGACCTCCTCTTCCCGAAATACGTTTTTTTAGGGACGGTGGATATGGGCCAGAAATCAGTCTATTCAAATCATAATTTGCCTCAATAGAGATGTGTTCACATCCAGATAAATGCTTCATTAATTCAATAGTTGGCTCGCCTAAATCAGTGACAATAGCCGCTCGTCTTCCGTCGCCGTTACTGGCAATTACTGCGACATTATCTGCATCATCGTGTGGCACGGGAACAGGAAGCAAACTCAAATCGTCAGAGATATGCAATCTTTCTAGCCCCTCAAAAGTTCTAACCTGAGAAATAGGCTCTAGCCCCAACCTCATGGTTGTCTCCAAATTAGCGTACAACCGTGCACCCCACTTTTTTGAGGCCCTAGCAGCTGAATTGGAATGATCAGAGTGATGGTGACTTACAATTATTGCATCGATGGAACTCGCTTTTACTCCTGCTAAATTCAATCGTTCTTCCATTTTTTTTAATGAAAATCCACAATCAACAATCACCCTTGTGTCACCAGTAGAAAGTAGTGTGGCATTACCACGGCTACCACTTCCAAGGTGAGTTATGTCTAAGGTCATTCAATCAGTAGATGGGGCGAGGCTGTAAGGTCTTCAATGCAACCCCAGAACTGAAATCAAATTCACTAATTCTCTAGCCCTCTCACGTACGCGACGGCGTAGCCGTCGGACAAGTATATGGGGAGTATGTCCGAACGACGCTCCATCACCGTCATAAGTCAAACAAGAGCGCTTACGTATGTCCACCAGAGGTCATACCATGCGACGGAAGCAAACCGCGTTTCTCGTTACATTGTTGATTTTGAGTAGCCTTGTGTTCGTTTCTCAAACTAGACCACAGGCACCAGTGTCATCGGTCGACCCACCAGATGTGCCAGGTTCAGGGCCTATGGCCGTTGACCAAGACGAAGACTTAATCCCTGATATCCATGAGGTGATTTTTAGTGAATCTAGACATATCGATACACCCTTTGGAGTTGTAGTGGTTGAAGGTCTAGACCCAATGAATGGTTCGGATAATATCACCGATTTTGATAGAGATGGCGCTAGCGCATTGATGGAATATTGTTGGCCGTGGACTTTGGAAACCTGCTTTACGGAGCGTCTTTCACTAACCGGCAAATCTCCAGATGAAACAGAATCTGGATTTAGAGAGTATTTAGATCCACGTGAATCTGATACAGACGGAGATGGTCTTCCAGATGGGTATGAAATTTACATGTGTACCGAAGGAGGTGCTGGTTACCAAAATCCTGCAACTAGTGAATGGACTTGTCTATACTTTGACCCCTTAGATGATTCAGACGCAATTGAAGATGCAGACCTCTGTATTGAACAGGCCAGTGAATGGGGTTGTGGGGATGGATTTGACGTAAATCGAGACGGGGAAATTGATCTAGATGAAAGATACACTAATTCTGAAGAATATTGGTTCGGTACACCTTCAGATTGGCTAACAGAAAGGGACGGTCTGTGGTGTTCTGGAATAATGCCTAACCTGCACCCTGATGCCTGTCAAGATGAGATTCAGAGACCTACAGGTGACGATGGATGGTTGGGAAGTGACCCTCGTCGTATGGACTCTGATCATTATACTTGGAGTGAAATAGTTCCAACCAGTTTAGCAGTGCCCGGAGACGGTATTCCTGATGGTTGGGAGGCATACTACGGACTTGACCCAAGAAATGCAAGTGATGCGACCCTAGATTCTGATTCAGACGGTTGGGATATCGATAGAGACGGATTTATTATTCCTGATTCATCAATTGCGACAGCTCGTTGGGGTGAGGCGTTCAGCAATTATGAAGAATATTTGATTCACATGGACAGTGGCCACTGGGTTCGTCCTGGATTAAGGGGGACCATGTTGACTCACCAATTGGATGAAGTAATGCTATTCGACCAAGGAACAAATCCAATGTTGGTTGATGGAAGGGTACATACCGTTCTACCGGATAATCCTCGAGATCGTCTACTCGTAGGTTCAGCATATGGAATAACAGCGATAGATCCTTTTGAGGGCATTTCTTCGACCTTTGATTTGCCGAGTGGCATGGAATTATTCACTATGATTCGTTGGAATCCATCTTCCGAAGATTACCTTATTTTGGGGACTAATCATGGGATACATTCTCTAATCCTTGAAAATGGATTACCACAGATGGATACATTGTCTGATTCAAACTTAGGGTCTATTCAAGTGATAGAACACTTAGAAACAGGTAGCGGAGATTTGGATTTAATTTTACTCGGATACGGTTCAAATGCTTGGAGAATTACAATCTCTGAGCCATCTTCGGGATCTGGTGACCCTGACTTTAGTGAAGCGATTGCGATACAAGAACTAACCGAAATGTTGGACCCAGTTGGTGCATCACTCACCGAAGTCATTCACGTTCCAATGCCCGGCAGAGGTCCAATGTTGATTGTCGGAACCGATAGTGGAATGATTCGATGGGATACGACAGATGGTACGTCTTCCATAGGGGAACCATTCTGGATATACACCACAGAGGATGCAGAAGAATACGTGCAATTCGCTGACTTGCTGAATCAATCAAAGTCGGCTGTAGTCAATGTCATGGAGTTAGCCGGTCCAGTAGCCACTGACGGGTCATTAGAGGAAGTGACTGGGGTTTGGTTGGGTACCCCTGGAGGACTTCACCTTATTGACCTAGATTTGTTTGTTGGACTTCCTAAACAGGCATTCAACACAGACAGGATGTTCAACATTGATCGTTGGGAAGAAGGAGCTAACGACATCCACTCAATCCATACAATTGATGGACAGATATTGTTGGGCTCAAGGGATGGAACATGGGCCCTCGAAGGAGGTTCACAGGGAGTTCTGGGTATTGATGAAAACCAAACGAGGATGCCAGGTCTTGTGACTTCCCTTACAACTTTCATTCATGATGGAAAGCAGTATTTGTTCGCTGGAGTTTCTCCGGGCGAATACATGAACATCATGCCAATAAATCCGCAATCTATGGATTCTGATTTAGATGGAATGCCGGATGGCTGGGAGTTTGTTTACGGACTAGATCCTACAGACCCCTACGACCGATTTAGGGATGCAGATGCCGATGGAGTATTCTTCGACATTGATGGGGTTAGTTTTAACCGAGAATGGTCTAACCTTGACGAGTATAGATTTGTCAATACAAGTGAAGGAGGGTTCAATGGAACAGATCCGAGAAATATCGACACCGATGGCGATGGTCTGACTGATGGACAGGAATATTGGGGATGGTTTGCAGATTCTACAGACTTCTCTTGCCATTACCTAAATGATGAGTATATTTGTGATGATGAAGTTGGAGAGGACGCCTTAGATGTACACCTATCCGGTTGGTTGAATTCTGGTGCAGGAGGAGGCACTGACGGGCCTACCGATCCAACCAGTTTAGACAGCGACGGAGATGGAATGCCGGATGGCTGGGAAATCGAACACCGCCGCTGGATTGGCGACGTGTATACAGGTGGCAACCTATGGACATTAGACCCTAGAGACCCATCCGATGCAACTATGGACGCTGATGGAGATGGCTTGGATAATGTGTGTGAATACAAATGGGGTCTATATGTAGAAAGTGTTGCATTAGAGGGTTTACCAACCCATGGAGAAAATGCTAGTGCTGCCTTGACTTGGACGAAGACAGATCCAAACAATCCTGATTCAGATGGTGATTCTTTACCAGATGGCTGGGAAGCTCGCTATCAATGTTCATGGGGTAGAAATAATCGCGGTATAAATCCTCTAAATGGCTCGGATGCTCTTAATAATCCAGATGGAGATGGATTTGATGTTAACCACGATGGAGTACTTGACCTCAACGAGAGCCTTGTAAATTGGCTTGAATACCACCTTAAGGACCAAATCATCTATTCAGATTCTACTGATTCGGGACTTGCTTTCCCTGAAAACTTCACAACTTTACTTACTCATGAATCTTGGTTAGGATTTGCAGGCGATTCATTCGGTGACCAAACAAGTACTGCATATCGTAGCCTAGTCAATGGTACGACGAGTGAGGATGTCGGCGCCGCTAACCCACTTGATTCTGATTCTGATAGGGATGGCATTCCAGACGGATGGGAATTCTATCACGCGCGTTGGAGTTTATTCGATGAATCCTGGACATTAAATCCTGTCAACGAAGGTGATCAAGTCGGGGACCCCGATGGAGATGGGATGAATAATTGGGAAGAGTATAACGTAATTGACGGCAATTTGAGTGAAATAGACGATCTTACAACAGTCCCTCAATTTTACTTACTTCATGTGGGAGGAGAATTACTTGCTACCCCTTGGCTGTCGGCGGAATCGACACTCTCTTTCGGAACTTTCCTCAGTGAAGAAGACATACAACTCAGAGGTTATACCGCAGACCCCAATGAGCCTGATACCGATGGAGATGGGTTACTTGATGGGATTGAATTAATGTTCACAAGATGGAATGCGACGGATGAAACATGGACTCTTAACCCGCTTATCGCAGGTGATGGTAATTATGATTCAGATCGAGATGGCATCACGGATTTAGTCGAATTGAACCTTACAAATAAAAATCCACAGAACGGAGGCCTTTCTCCTCCTGACGCACCTAGATTATGGGAAGAAGCAGAATCTCTAGACCCGGATGAAGCAGTAAATCGAGTCTATCGTATTCTATTCAACAAGGAAGGTAGAGCGGAAATCGCACTAGAGCAATTCGATGATTGGCAAAACGGAGAGCCCGCTAAACCACTTCTCCTTGCTTTACTTGGTATCACAGATCCTAATTCTGATGATACCGATAGAGATGGTATGAGTGATGGATATGAATATTGGTTCACGGAATGGGATTTGGAGGATAACATCTGGACGATGAATCCACTCACAGACACCGATATCAATGTCGATAGTGATGATGACTCGTTCGATTGTAATGGGGATGGGTATATTTCAGATTCTGAATCCTTCGATAACCTAGCTGAGTATGATGCTCGTGTATACGGTAAGCGCTCGGCTATCGACACAATTCCCAATGGAACAGGGTTGGTTTCGTACGGTCAGGATACCATCACCGCATACATGCAAGAAAGAGGTATGTCCGAGCAGGCGGCAGCAGATCAATTGTGGATTCTATTTTCGACCAAGGACATTGAATCAAGTGATAGGGCTGGTCTGATTAACGCAATAGATCCTGATAATTTTAATTTCAGTCTCGCAGGTGTTTCAGACCCAACAAATTCAGATTCGGATAGCGATGGTTTACCAGATGGTTGGGAATTTTGCTACTCAATATACGGGGAATGGTTACCAGTCAACGACTATCGTTGGTCATTGAATCCACTAAATCCGTTGGATATTGATTACGATCCAGATGCTGATGGTTGGTATGACAGGACAATTTTCGACATCCCTGCAGAACAAGGAGTTTGGGAAAATAGAGAATTTACTCCCGCTCGCGCCAATCAACAAATTATTCCTTCTAACTCTGAATTATACTTCACGAACCTAATGGAATACAATAACGGAACTCATCCGTTGGAATTGGATAGCGATGACGATTCCATGGTAATGGAGCCAGTATTTAGTGGAGGTATTGTGGTTGATTATGTACAGAATCTCAATCTTTCAGATGGCCGCGAGGTATTCAAATATGGAACAAATCCCCTTGACAATGATACCGATGGAGATATGATGCCTGACTTTTACGAGTACTATCGAGGTTGGAATGAGACTAATGATAATTGGTCGTCTTATCTAGAAATCTCTGTAGTCTGGCATCAAGTTACTCCGAATGTTCTGAAACCTGTGAAGGTAAATGGGGGAACCATTGCTAGACCTGATTTAGAGTATACATGGTTCACTCACGATGCGACTGACCCTAACGATGCCGGACAAGACGCAGATAACGATGGAGGTTGGGATTGTACTGGAGGGAATTGTGTCTACGTGCCCTACAATAACTTCCAAGAATACTACGGTGTAGTAAATGCAACACTCTCATCTCCAACTTTGGTAAGGCAGGCGAATCTATACGACTGTTCAGGAAATATTGTTCAGGAGTGGTGGCAACTAAGGGAATCTCTGCTAGGAACTTGTGGAGGAGCTGCTGCCTTACAGAGCAATTACATGAGGATGTACAAAATAAATAATGACGATTTACTCTATGCACACATCGTAAATGATAATGATGTGGATTATCAATACCTAGACGAATCTGATGACGAGGTACACGTTAATGGTGCCTGGACTGATAACTACCAACGCTTTGCTGGAGATCGATATCACTATCCAAACACTGGATTGGGTGAATTTGTATGGGGTTGGTGGATCATTGATATTGATGGAGATCAAATTGCCGATGGAACCGACCCCACCAATTGGGACACAGATGGCGATTGGGCTAACGATTTCTTCGAAATCGAAGACGATATGTTAGATGGAGTTCGTGGAAATTCGGGTTCGCCAATTCGATATGATGACCGAACAACAAATTGAGGGCAACCTATTCGGTTGTTTCATCAGTAAGGTTTGCGAGGATTGACTGTGGACGAGAATGCCAAGATACCAGGGGTTGATGCCCCAATCGAGGAAAGATTGCTATTTCTGCAAGAAAACATGGTAAATTTCGTCAAACAGTATAACCTACCTGTGATTGAAGTATCCTTAGTTGTCTCAAAATACATTCGAGCACTATTAGAATCACTTGAACGGGCGGCATCTGCAAGTGGGGAACAAATCCCAAAAAATATCTCTGAAGCGTGGAAGATAGATACAGATTTGACTGTGCCTACAATAGATTCTTTTCCGTTGGATAAACTGCTTGGGACACTAGATGAAGATAGAATGGATATCTTGGATACTATGATGAGAGTGATCATCAACGGTGCAGAGATTCCATTTTCTTCTGCTCTGACATTACTTCGAGATTGGGAAATGAGATTGAGAATTCAAATGGCCGAAGCAACAAGCCCAGGTCATCTGTTTAGTCCGATGGAGTTGCCTGAAGGATTCTAGTTTTCCACAATACAATACGGGCAAGATTTGGTAACAACATATTGTTCGCTTTGCATTTCTTCTTCGGTTAGTGGTTCTCTGCAAGCCCAGCACATCTGAGTTGTGGTCTCTTCTAATGCTGGATCTACAGCAACCCTTCTATCAAATACGAAACAATCTCCATTCCAATGGTCTCCGCCGACCTCTTCGAAGTAGCCGAGTATACCCCCCTCCAATTGTCTGACGTCCGACCATCCCTGTTGCATCATAACCGCACTAGCTTTTTCACAACGGATGCCGCCTGTGCAGAACATTACCACAGTCTCATTTTTGTCAATTTCAGCCTCTGAAACAGCATCGGGAAAGGCACGGAAAGTGGATAAATTGAGGTCGATTGCTCCTTCGAATGTACCTAATCGAACCTCGTAATCATTTCTAGTGTCTAGAACAACAATTTCTCTACCTTGGTCCAACCATGTTTTGAATTCATGAGGTGTGATCGATTCACCAGTTGATTCTGCAGGGCGTATAGAATCTAGACCAAGGGAAATAATTTCGTTCTTCAATCTAACATTCATCCTTCTAAATGACATCCTATCACTATAGGATATCTTAATTGGAATTCCCTTGAACCTGTTATCAGATTCTAGGTATTTCAAAAAATGGTCAATTGCGGATTGTTTTCCAGAGAGGAAGAAATTGATTCCTTCATGGCTTAACAAAATTGTACCTAGTAAACCTAGTTCATCACAAGTTGATTTGAAGGGGGCACGAAGCTTGTCTCGATCTGGAAGGTCAACGAAGCGATATCCGGCAATATTGACGATTTCAGCAGTCATTCGATCACCTAACTCGATTCGGCCCGTGCGACTATTCCGCTTGAAACCCACCAGGCATCGCCAATAGACCAAATGTAGAGTACAGGCCATAATACAACGGTAAGGATTAGTGGAAATTGAACTGCAAACCAACTAGCGGCTTTTCGATGTTGTCTATTGAAATGTTGGCCAATGAATAAGAAAGGTATCAATGCCAAAGCGATGGCGATTAATGGCCTCAATGCACCCCATGGACCTATGCCACCACTAATTTCGTACCAGATCACTCTGACGACGCCTAATGGACCTGCGCCATCCACCTCATCGTCGACAACCTCAACGACGTAATCCGCAGTCATTACCCCATGGTCAGGCCTTTGGCGAATGAATATGACGATTCTTTGACCACGCAAGACACAACTATGGATGGCCCTTCGGTGGCACGTGAAACCCAGAGTTCTGCTTACATCATTCCCAGAATTTGGAGGACACGATGAGAATATGTCAAAGAAAATAATGTTGGCTTTCGAATCTACTGGAATTAATGGAATAAAATTAGAAACTGAATTATTGACATGTGATGAAGAGGGTTCACGAAGAGTATCCAACCTAATTGAGCATGGAGAGAAATATGACGCAATCATCCAACTAGGATTGGCCGAATCTAGAAAGGAAATTTCATTGGAAAGGTGGGCTCATAATTACTCTAAATTTAGGATTCCAGATAACTCGGGAAGAATGGTCGAAGAAATCATCCTCGAGCTAGGGCCTGAAAAGTACCAAACAACGGTTTCAAAGCATATTTTGGATGAGGAATTTGAAAATGATGAAGATGTAGTTTGGAGCAATTCTGCTGGTCAATTTGTCTGTAACGAAACAATCTACAGGACATTAAATTCGATAGAATTAATGGGTGAAAAAACACCAGCAATTTTTATCCATTTGCCGCCAGAATCTGAGATTTCACATACAAGGCAAATGGAAGTCATTTCTCGTATTATCAAAACACTGGCATCTAAACCTAAGTTAGAAGTCGTAGGTGCTCTCTTGTTTGATTCTGAAAGGCGTATTTTAGCTTGTAGGAGACCGCCCCAAGATGTTTGGGCTGGTTGGTGGGAATTTCCAGGAGGTAAGATCGATGAAGGTGAAACTGAGAAGGAGGCATTACGGAGGGAAATCATCGAAGAATTAGGAATCATTGTTAACCCAAAAAGTAGAGTTGCATCTCTTGAATATGAGTACGAGGATCGATTCATTTCATTGTCTATCTGGGATTGTGGAGTTGTTGATCAGGAATCTATTGTTGCAAAAGAACACGATTTGATTTCGTGGTTAGACCAATCTTCACTCAATAGTGTAAAGTGGCTTCCAGCCGATGAACCTTTGATTGAGGAGTGGATGGAATCAGGAATTCCCTATTCTTGATTTGAATTCATGGTTCTATTGCCCTTATTATCAAACCATTCTACAGGAGTTCCATCCTCGTCCATACTGAGGTCATCGCCTAGACTTCTTGGTATGTTATTTCTGCCCTCATGCCAGGTAGCTTGCTCAAGCCACAACCCCAGGTCTTCACCTTGTAATGATACTTTCATAACTCCTCCGAGAGGCACTTCCTCTACTACAAATGCAACCTTGCCTACAAATGCAGCCTGTCTAGATAATTGAAAATGAGTGGAATCTCCCTGTAGGTTCATCGTCATAGCATCAAATGCAGTATCTAAAATCCGATTAGTTGAGCAATATTCGATTATACCAGTTAAAGATTGAGAATTTCCAGAAAGTTTGGAATCCTCTCTGGTGACTGGATAACTTTCACCCTCCGCCGTAATTTCGCAATCCCAATCAGGAAATAGTGACTTAATTGCCTTCTTGACAAGTGTGAAATTTTCATGGGTTTTGACTATGGTGGAGACAGTAATCTCCGGTTCCATACCTAACCGAGGATGTGCATAGGTCATGATTGCTGTGGATAATCCGCCTCCCATGTTCACGAATAATTCAAACCATTGATTTGCGAGGCGCGTCTATGGCACAGCGTTCTCCGTTGATTAGCGCGGGGTTGCTTCTAGCGCCTACAATATGTGTGGTAGCGCTTAGGTTTGGGCTACCAAACATCGAGGAATTACTCAAACAAGACTTAATCGCCCAAGCGATTATTCACACGATTGCGGTAATTTTAGGAATAATCATGTATCTAAAGTATCGAGTTGTTGAGGACCACGAATATCATCGTTCTAGTGCAATCAAGGGGCTATCAAGTATGTACCGACTTGAGGATAAAGGTCTGTGGAGTCGTGGGGATTCCGCATTGGAAAAATTGGAGGCTCAAGCCCGTAGTGAACCTAGAGGGAGAGCGGGCTTAAGATTTCAAAAGAGAATGAGTGGTAGAATATCGGATTTGAATAAAGAAGGCTCCGAACTCGAACTAGATTCGGAAGATTCGCGGATGGATGTAGATGTACAAGTGGAAGGTGTATCATATAATTCCGATACGAACGCAACTCAATCAGAAGAAGACAACAAGCCTGCGGGAGCGTTAGGAGCCAGTGCAGAAGCTTCCGCTCAACGACGCCTTGCAAAAGAATTAGCCCGCCGAGAAAAGCAGATTGCAAAAGACGAAAAGAGGGCAATAAAACAAGCTAAGAAGGAAGCAAAGGCTGCTGCTAAAGCGGAGAAAATAGCCGCAAAGGCTGCTGCCAAAGCTGAAAAAGCTGCAGCAAAGAAATCAAAATCACCCTCTTCAGAAACTAACTGGGATGCAATGGAAGACTCTCAATGGCAGCCCGCAGTTCCCTCATCCATTGCACAATCTGTAATTTCCTGCCAAGAGTGCGGAGCGGTAAACAATAGCGGCACTGCATACTGTAGTAGTTGCGGCGCTTTTCTGTAAGCATTCCAATGGGTTGAAAACAGGCGCGTTGGAGCATTGGTTGTGGTGGTCGCTTGAGTCAGAAGAGAGACTACTATGAGGTATTAGGGTTAGACCGGAAAGCGTCTGACTCTGATATCAAGAAAGCCTTCCGCTCCAAGGCTAGAGAATTTCATCCGGATAAGAATCCAGATGACCCTGAGGCGGAAGCCCGCTTCAAGGAAGTACAGGAAGCATACGCTATTCTATCTAATCCGGATGAAAGAAGAAAGTACGACATGTTCGGCCATGATCGCCCTGGTGGATCACCATGGGGGGCAGGAGGGTTCCAAGGTGTCAATATCAGTATCGACGACTTATTCGGAGGTGGTTTTGACTCGATTTTCTCATCTCTTTTCGGCGGCGGTTCTAGACAACGATCTTCACGAGGGGCCGACCTTCTGATTCGCCATGTGATTAGTTTCCAAGATGCCTTTACTGGACTTGATGACGAAATAGAAATCGACGTATTGAATCGTTGTGATAGTTGTGAGGGAAGTGGTTCCCAAACGCCTGATGGTGTCAGGGTTTGTCCAACTTGTGATGGAAGAGGGAGGCTAACTCGGATAGAAAGAATAGGTCCTTTCCAACAACAAGTAACCCAGGATTGCAGAGCATGTGGAGGCGATGGTAAAATCATCCAAAATCCGTGTAAAAATTGTAATGGGGAAGGACGAGCCGAACAACCAAAGAAAGTCAAATTTAGTGTCCCTGCAGGTATTGAGAGTGGAACTAGATTGAGATTGAGTGGGCACGGAGAATCTCCTAGGCATCAAAATGGAAAACCAGGTAATTTGTACATTGAAATTGAGGTAGAAGAGCATGATTGGTTTGAAAGAGATGGTTCGGATTTGTTGATGGCTCTTCCAGTAAGTTATGTTGACCTTGTGTTAGGGACAAATATTGAAATTCCACACATCGATGATTCAAATCTAACTGTTAGTATTAGCCCAGGTTCAAAACCAGGAGAGACTGTTACAATACCAAATCGAGGCTTACCTTATCCAAGAGGTGGCAGAGGAAGAGGTGCGGTAATGGTTCTGTTAAAACTCTCAATGCCGAATAAGCTATCGCGCTCTACCAAAAAGCAACTAAATGAATTGAAGGAAGATTTGGCTAGCGGCGTATCGATCACTGATGACATCATCAATGAAGCAAGAGATAGGCGCCGTTCATGACCAGTCTATCGCTCTGTTAGGTACTGCTGCCAAGGGCTCTCCGTTTACCAATCCGGAAAGGTGGAAGCCAATATTCGAAGGTTCTCCTGAGATGGTTAATCTGAGGAATGTGCTGGTTTGAGGAGATAATGTGTCCAAGAATATCTCATCACCATTGAAGAGGTGCCTAGGTGATACTTCTGCAATATTTACACTCGATCCTTCCGGTGCATAAACTCGCATTGCAGCCAATTCCCAAGGGGTGTCCGAGACATGAATTCCAATCAGCATCGTGGCCCTTTCATCGTTTATTCTCCAAGCACAAATTTCTACTTGTTCTGTGTTATGTCTGAGTAAAGGCTCACCCCAGTCTTCAACTACAGCCCGCCAAGGACTATCTCCTAGTTGATGGAGGGCTGAATCGATTACCTGTTCATTGGTATCTTCTTCTGCGAGTAATGCAGTCAGACGTTCACGTAATCGCCTTAATCTACGTAATTCATGCTGTTCGATATCGATTGGGCCGAGCCCGTCTCTCCAACGATTTCTATTCCAAAAAATGACTAGTAAAGCAGGGGCGAGAAGAAAAATCCCTGCAAAGATATAGTAATCAGTAAACAGGTTTGATTGGTCGGTGAATAAATCAGGATCAATATCGATAACTTCCCCCCCATTTACAAGTTTAAAATCATAATATGTCAAACTAGCATCGCCTATTTTCTCAACCCTAATCGCATGGACGCCATAGGGCGCATCGATTAATCCTCCATCTGAGGCATTCTGAATCGACCATGTTTCTTGATTAAGGACAAAAATTTGGTAACTAACTGGTTGCGTAAGATCTGCGTCAATATGTAATCTAGAGCCATTCGCAGAGGTTACCTCAAAGGAATAAACATCAACAAATTCATCCCCTGACATCCTTGCATTAATGGTTTCATTGAAAGAAATCTGAGGCCAACTCCCTAATTCTTCAGAATCCAACCATAGTCTGTCAGGGGCGTCACCCATCGCCCCTGCATCCCCCTTAGGATACTCTGTTAGGGCGATATTCCATTCTGCAAGACTTTCTGAAGTCATTCGAAACTCCAAAGCCACCGTATCAACATCAGTCGTTATTGCATTTGCGCAATTGCCCTCTACATCAGATAGAGTCCCATTGGAAGAAATCAAGAATACTTCGAAATTTACTTCATCAAACCTATCCCAACAATTCGGTGAAATTTCCATTCTACTCGCAGATTTTACTCGAATAGTGTCCCCTTCTGAGTCACTTGGAGAAATCCAACCGATAAGGGTCTGTGCCTCGGTTGGGAATGGCAATGGTTCGTACTCACCCCAGTCGGCAGATAATTCCCCCCATGAAGCCTCTAAATTAGGAGGGTGGCGTAAAATGTACAACTCATAAACGGCCAATTCATTTTCAGGCAGTTGCTTTACTCGTAGCCAAAGATTTCCGTCCTGAGGATATTCGAACCGGAACCAACCGTCATCGTCGATTTCAAAGGCCTCTAGGAGAGTCTTGGAGGAATCGTTTCTAAGCCAAAATTCTATTTCTACAGATTCAGGCATTAATGGCCACGGCATTTCGATAATATCGCCTGGATTGCCAACAATTTGGATTGAATCTTTATCCGTTCCATCATTAAGTGATCCAACTATCAAATGAGTCCCCGAAGGCTCAATTTTTTGACAATTATCGATGGGACAATCCCAGATGGGGTCTACAATTTCTTGGTTAACGGTAATGCCTGGACTGGGGACATTATCTAACCAATCCTCATCTTCAATAATTATCGAAGAGAAATCGGCATTTACCCATTCACTCATCTCGAATCTCAAATCATCCAATGATGTACCACTGTTGGCGGTAACTTGGAAATCAATCTGTCCGGAAGCTTCGAATGATAGCTCAATTCTATTTGAGTCAGAAATTGTATAATTTTCTTCTAGAGTTGTAACTTTGAGTTCCATTCCAGGGCATGATGACTTCTGACACCAGATTCTGATGAAAATAGGACTGGGTTCCTCAAAATCAATGGAATTGTCGATTAGAGTTACCGTATTTTCACTATCCTGAGCAGTAACTTGAGAAACACTTCCAACTAGGAATATGAATAGCACCAAAATGACACTTGAGGTCCGGCTCACGGCCCTTCGGGCCGGCTTCTGCATTAGAATGCTTCAAGCGAACCGCATCGTTAGCGGCCTCGATGATAGAGGGTGCTGATGAGCGGCCGCTGGCGCGAAGTGTAGTCGCAAGAGGGCGGTTTGCACGTATTTTCTCTCTCGGAGATCGAGCCGCACCTTCCTCCTGGACTCCAGGGCTGGTAGTTTCTTCAGATGACCCTGAAATCCCACTTCAATTTGCTGCGTTTAGAACACAACGAGATTCTAAGACAATCCCTGCAAAATTGTCAATGGAAGTGCTGGGTGATTTTTGCCTACCATTTGGTGAATCGGAGATTTGGAATGCAGAAGAAGGGCTCATTTTACCTTCCAGCCTAGTTGAATCGAATAGTGGAGAAAAATCCCTTGGAGGTCAATTATTGCCCGTCTCTTGGCAATCCCTACATCATGATGAGGGATTATTGGACAACTCGCTGGAGCCATCAATTGTTGCCATTATTGATGCGCCCCAACTTGCAGAGCGGCCCGGTAAACTAGTAGAGGCAATTGATGCAATTAGGAGACGATTCCCTACCTCTCTCATCTGGACCCCGGGTATAGGTGGTCCAGACAATTGCGCCTTGCTATCCTGGATGGGCGTCGATTTGTTCGATTTATCAAGATCTAAAGAAGCCGTTGCAAGAGGAGTTATTCTAACTGAAGACGGTCCACGTGAACCGGAATCGACAGCAGGAGAAATATCTGACTTGCAAACTCAAATTGATGCATGGAAAAGAGCCCTGGGCGCAACACGTTCCGCCATCCGAGAAGGAACGATTCGTCAGCTGGCAGAACGACAAGCGCTGTCGAGCCCTAGGTCTGTCGAGAGACTTCGAAGACATGATACAATCATGTCTGAAAAGGCAAGCGTGGATGCTGGTTCTGCCGGATTAGAAAGCGTAGTTAAAGAAGGAACTAGACTTCTTTGCCATTCCTATACAAGTAGAGAGGACCCATTAATCCAAGATTGGAGAAGGCGAGTTTCCCAGGTTCATACCCCTCCAAATCACCAAAGCAAGGTTCTAGTCTTGTTACCTTGCTCTGCTCAGAAACCATATCGTCTTTCACAATCACATCGCCGATTTCAAAGAGCTATTCCAACAAGGGGTGTAAATGAGGTGATGGTTACTGCACCGTTAGGTTTAGTTCCAAGAGAATTAGAGGACTTCTGGCCAGCGGCTCATTATGACATTCCTGTTACTGGAGATTGGGATGTTGATGAGTTACTAGTCATTCGTGAGATAATCCGAGAATATGCAAGCAGGAATGAATTTGAGTTAATCATTAATCATTCTGGGATAGAGATCGAAATTCCAACAATCAAGATTCTCGACACGAGACAGGGCGAATCTGCTGGTTCACAAAATTCCATCGATAGGCTACAGAAAGCCATAGAAGATGCAAGTAAAGAATATCAATTACCAAACCCGAAAGAAAGTATTCACCGACTTGAGAAACTCAAGTCAGCATCACGTTTTCAACACGGTACCGATGAATGGTTGGAAGGCGCAAAAGTATCTGGTAGACCGCCAATTTTCAGAATCGAAAAGGACGGATTACAAATTGCACTATGGAATCCTCGTTCGGGTCGTTTTTCCTTCTCTAAGGCGGTATTGCCGATATTAGAAGCCTGCAATGCCTTACCGAGGGTTGAATTGATTTCTAATTTTGATTGGCGTGGAGATTTATTCTCTACAAATGTCGTGAAGGCCGACCCAAATATTCGTTCTGGCGATGAAGTTCTAGTCTTCCAAGAAGGTGTTTTGGTAGGTAGTGCAAGGGCCGAAGCACCTGGTTGGGAATGGCCTAGGGGGCCGGGTAGATTGGCCAAGGCCAAGCATCGTCTTTGATGAACCACCCTTTGGGTGGCATGCGTAGCGATTAAAGAGGGGCAGCAGGTCGGCGAGCCGCTTGAGGTGACCTAATTGGCACGAATGCACAGTAAAGGTAAGGGGAAGAGCGGCTCTGATAAGCCGAATGTTTCCGATGCTCCAAAGTGGTCCGAATCCGATAAAAAGGCTGTAGAGGACCTAATCCTCAAGTTATCTGGTGAGGGAAACTCAACAGCAATGATTGGAACTATACTTCGTGACCAACATGCCGTTCCAGACGTTAGGTTGGTTACCGGTGAGAGAATCTCTGAAACTTTAGAGAGAAATGGAGTCGGAGGAAAGTATCCAGAGGATATGATGAATCTAATGCGCCAGGCATTGAGAATGATTGACCATCTAAACAGTAATCACAAAGACTTACACAATCGTAGACAATTAGAGTTAACCGAATCTAGAATTCGTCGTTTGGCCAAGTACTACATCGGTACAGGAAAACTTGATTCTGATTGGACATACAAGAGAGATCAACTCCGACTAATGGTCGAGTGAGATACACCTCTTTCTCCATCTAGTAATTGCATAATTGCAAAGCGATGGGGATTTGAACCCCCCATGGTAAGCAGGTACGATGCGGCAACTGCTTGAGTCAGAGCCTTTCGTATCGGTGGCTCCCAGCCTAAACCGAGCAGTTTCTGGTTTCAAAGGACACAATGGTCCTGTGATGTTGCTGGCCGCTCCATCTCTTATTGGTGCGCTTTCCATTGCACCCATTGAAGCAGCCTTACTCGACCTAGGTTTACCCTATCGTCGCCGATTTAAATTAGAGTCTCCCTCCGATGGTTCTTGGGTTCACATATTAGGGCCCGCTCAAGACTCAGGCCCGCAATACATCTCAGAACCACCTCGTCTGAGTCTTGGATTGGCCCTAGTAGAGGGCTTAGTTTCCTCATCAGGGGACGCTAGAAGAGGGCCACTGACCACAGTAGCCCAAGCTCATGCAATTGCTCAATCATTGGCTCCCGATGGCCCCCGGGTTCGTAGATTGCGTCCCTGGTTAATTTCTGGTAATTGGTTACATTCAGCGCTAGATACAACTTACGACCCAGTATTCACCGCACTTAGGGATATTTTAGTTGAAGAAGGCAGTGTTAGAATTGCTACAATGCCCGAGGTCCCTCAAATCGAATTATCCAATACACCTTGGATAGAACAATTGGCTCTAGAGGCTGTATCTTCCAAATGGCAAGATTTGGATATGGAAGGTAGGGCTAGAGCCCTTTCGCATCTGATGCGTCCAGCACTCTCTCGCTCAACACCCTCAACGGCTAGAATGGAAGAATTGGGCTGGCATAGAGTAATTGGGCCCAATTGGGATTCAGATTTAGCATCGGAAATCCTCAGAGCCGCTAGACTTTGGAAACAAGGTTCTGCTAATCTAGCAGCACATTCTCTTGTTGACTCATTATTGGGGACCGGTAGATCTCCAAAATCCGAATAATCATTCTAGCCGTAATGTAGATTCGCAGCCACTACATTCCAACCTTAGTGGTCTAACGTCTGACTCTACGGCATTAGATACTCCACACTTTGGACATTTAACATGAGCAATGGCTCGTTTGCCTGTTTCCCGCCCCTCCGAAAAATCAGACCTTGGGGATACTAGTGCGACAGGGAAAACCAGTAACATGCTTGAGGATACAACGCCTAGGACAAACGGCATATCAAGGCCCAATACATACAATGCTAGGGAAAGACCACCAAGAACCACAACCGTAAGCATCGTAGGGACCCTTGCTCGCCTCCTTGTCATTGCCATACCTAAGCCTAGAGCCAAAACTAGCATGAAGACAGAAACCATCGCTGAAACTAATGGTGAATATAGGGCGCCACCGGTTGGTACAAACTCAACTCTGAATGATTCCTCTGTATCTAAATCGCTCTCCTCTATTGTTACTATTTCAAAAATAATCCATCTTCGATGCTTAGCATCAATGTCTTCTGCCGCCACCCCTCCGAGGCCTTGTAGAGCGGTAGAGCGAATTTGTACGCCCAACTCAACCTTGGTGTACAAATCATCATCACTTGGTCGGATGAAGGATTCGATCAATTGTTGTCTTTCACCGGCATTTATTTTGTGGGATGTGTCAATTCGAATAGTCACGCTCTCGGCGCTAAATGCCCTAGTGTGGCCCAAATCGATTGTTATTTCAGTTGGTCCAAGATTTACTGGATTAACCCCTAGAATCGACTCAGCATCTAGGTACAGGCCATTCGCGAAGAATGATTTCATATCTGAGGCAGAACCGACTAGATGGCTGTTTAATGCAGCGATTTCAGAGTCATCTACCTGTCCATTATTATATTCAGCACTGGTGATACTATCAGAGTAGGTTCGTAGATTACGCCACCAACTATTGGAGGATAGGCTATTGTTTCCAATATTGTCCAATCCCCATCGTACCCATTGAGACATTGCACCATCAAATTCGATTGTTACTTCTCTCTCAACCATATCTCCATCAAATTTAGCATTAACATCAACGAGTAAATTTGTTCCACCAGTTCTTAGAGGTTCAACGGCAGGATACCAACTACCTGTGCCTCCCCCTCCATCTCCTGCGACGATGTTGTATGTGCGATTTGCCTCTATTCTGAGGGCATTTTGTGGGATGAGGTGGAATGCTACCATGTATGATCCCGAATCTGCGGATTCTGGCATTTGCCAGGCGAAAGTAACCTCAACCCCGTTATTTGTTGGTGTTGCAATTGGGCTATCGGGAATGGCATTACTAGCCACGACCATGCCTCCGGTCGATGCGGACCACATTCTATCTCCAAATCCAGATTTCAGAAGTATTGGGAAGTATACCAATCTTCCATTCACGCTTGGTTCTTTCATGTCGATACTAACTAAGGGGAACTTCATCGAAATTCTTCCAGAGAACTCATCAGTCCCCCAGATAAAGCGAATTCCAGCATCATCACCAGGGCTGGAAAATGATAAACTTCTAACTGAAAAAGTCAATTTTATTTTATCTCCCGAGCGAACTTCTCCCGCAAGAACCTCTACTGGAATCACCACTTCTCCCTCATTGGTGAGGAAAAACCCTGCTCCAGCATCTCCTTCGAAGTAAGTACTGCCAATATTGACTCCAATTGTGGCATTTATTTGGATTCCAGCCGCCGCTTCTACCTCATATGGAATACGGAATTCCCAAGTTGAGTCGGGGTAATCCCCCTGCAATCCCCAAGTTGTTTCCCACGTGCCAATTTCAACTAATCCTTGAATGGAGGGGGTGACAAATTGCTCGAATTTTTCATCGAGGTCGGAATCAAATGGTGAAAGCGATCCCTCATCAGCGCTCCCAGTCAAATATAGGTCAAAGTCTTGTGAAATACAACACGCTCCATCTTGCTCAGCAGCTACTGGTGAATATGGCATTATGACTAGCATCAGTAGTGCGACAATTAGCGCTGCTCCTCCCCTCTGAGGTGCCTGCATATTGCGGAGTGGCTGGCTTTACACCCTTGAATGCGACCCTTGTAGGATTCATTTACTGGTGATTTCATTATCCCGGCGCCGTAGGCGCCGTGTGCATACGCGAGGCTGAATAATCTCTAACCGTGTAAAAATAGTAACTCAACAGGGCCCTTTTCTGGAACCTTCTCAATTTTTGCGAAACCCACCCTTTCTAACTGTAAGATTTCACCCTCCACTAAATCGATATTCTCGATTAGCCCTTCATCGATTCTAAATTCAGTTCCTAATGGGGTAGTTAGACGAGCCATTCGACTCTGATTTATCGGTAACCAATGCACTATTGTTCTCTTGTCACTTCTCTGCAAGGTGCTCACTTTTGCCTGATTTTCCTTTATCGATACATCTGCGAAGTCCTTCAAACGTAATTTTTCGGAATAATCCCTATCCTCAATTACAAATTCTTCGGAAATTATCCATTCACGAACTCCTTCAATTTCTCCGTGTGGGTGGCGAGCAATTTGCAACCTATCCGGGTGTTCTATCTCGTCCATATTAAGTGACATATTTCTTGGATTTCTAACGAAGGTTCTCCTCTCACAAACCGAATCAATCACGGAAGAATTGAATGACTCAATTGTTTGCATTGATATTGAAATATCCTTCTGAGTTAATCCAAGATCTAACCAGAAATCTCGGATGGCTTGAGGTTCAAAACCTCGACGTTTCAATGCGGAAATAGTAGGTAAACGGGAATCATCCCATCCCTCAAATTTCCCATCAGCAATATCGACTTTCATTCCAGAAGTGGAGAACCCTCCAAACTCGTGTACCTTTACTCGACCCCAATATAGTGGTTCAGGATATATCCATCCGAAGTGGTCGTACAATAGAGTCTGTTTTCTTGTAGAATCCATCAAATCCTTACCTCTAACAATGTGAGTCACTCCTTGAAGATGATCTTCTATTGCACTTTGGAAATCTAGTAGTGGCCAGACTTTGTATAGGTCTCCGACCATTGGATGTGGACTGTGTTGTATGCGTAAAGCAGGCCAGTCACGAAGTGCAGGGTTGGGTAATTCTAGGTCAGTTTTGACCCTTACAACCGCCCCGCCTTCCTCTATACTACCATCATTCATGGCCTGCCAATCTGAGAGATTATTTTCGGTATTTTTTCCTCTACAAGGGCAGGGTTGTGAATTATCCCTGAGGTCTTTGAATTCTCCAGCACTACATCGGCAGACGTAACCAAATCCGGATTCAAGCATTTGTTTGGCATATTCAAGATAGATAGGCATTCTTTCACTTGCCCGGATAATAACGTCGGCAGGCCTGCCTGCAAGCCATTCGTATTCTTCTTCTATCCAACCATAGGCTTCTGGTAGAGGTGGTTTTACTCTAGTATCAGTATCATCGTAACGCAAGACAACTTTACCGGAATACATCTTTGCGAATTCGGAATTAATCACAACTCCTCTCGAGTGGCCAATAGTAAGTGGCCCATTTGGATTAGGTGCAAAGCGCAAAATCACTTCCCTCTCAGTCACATTGGGAAGTGGTTTTAGTCCAACTCTTTTCTGTTGTTTTTGTCTTTGTAAGGCCTCTGGATTTGTTGCGGCTAAGGATTCTCTAACGGCATCAAGACCATTCTCTTTTGCCATTTGATTTGCAGCTTCTACCTCTTTTTCTACTAGTGATTTCAGGTCCTTTGCTCTAGGCCTGAGGTCCGCTCTTTCACCTAATAAGCGACCTAGTACAGAACCAGATTGACCGGCCCCATCGTACTCCAGGGTATTTTGCATAGCATACTTTCGAACAGTATCTATGGTTTCTGAATCCCAGTCGGAATCTACCATGCTATCGGGCCTTCGGCCCGAAGTCAGGCATTTGACGCTTCTCTACCTTACCAGTCATCAAGTGACGATTGTACAACAGGTCCACCCTGCTCCGACCGAATTGGAACAGGGGTTCCATGCAACTCCTGCCAAATATCAGATACGGTTGCCCAACTCCATCTTAGGGAATCATGTGGTTTCCCATTTGACAGCATCTTTTCTACGGCAACTCGTGTAGTTTTATCAGAAGGATATCCTGAACCAATTTCTATACCTGTTCGTGCAGCGATTTCTTCGATTGCTGAGTCTCTTGATACTTTTGCGAGAATTGAGGCGCCTCCTGTCACTAGGTCTCTTGAATCCATGCCATGTTCGGCCTCAATCCTCCAATTTTTCCAGCCCTCGCCTAATGATGTTTCAAGCCTCATTGCGAACCTCTTTTCATTTACATCACAAGCATCTGCACGAATCACTCCCGATTCATTTGATAAATCTGTAGCAATAATCGCCTCAGAAAATAAATTGATTTCCAGACTATTCAAATCCGAATTTAGGCTGTTAAGATCTATTCTTTTCGCGGAACAGAGAATTAACCCCGATTTCCAACCTCCATCCTCTATGTGGCTATTGATTTCTGCGAAAATCCGAAGACGTTCATTGTGTGAAAGTTCCTTTGAATCTTTTACTTGTAATTTAGTTATTTTTTCAATATCATTTGATGGGATTGCTAATGCTGCAACTACCAAAGGACCGATTACAGGTCCTCTGCCTGCCTCGTCGACACCAATGATCCAGTCACTGTCCACAGGATGCCGGTGGTGTCACGGGTCTTCATCATCACGCAAATCTTTGCCAAGCGAATTCAATCTTTCATCAAAATCATCTAAGTCCAGCACTATGTTATCTGGATGAATTAAATCACTATCTTGCAATTGTTCTGCCATTTCGATTGCATCGAGTATGGCATCCTCGGCTTGAGATTCATCAAGCAAATCTCCGGCATCGTCGATTACCTCTGCCTCAGGAGCCGGTGAAATTTCTCTAGAATGGTCTCCTGATTTTTCCATGAATTCCTGCTTGAAGGACTCTATGTCGGTTGTTGGGCTCTCTATCAGTTTGGGTTGTTCTTTCTCACTGGAATCAAATTTTGACATCCAGTCTCCAACTTCTTCAACAACAACCGTAGGGTTATTTCTTCTGTAATGTTCCCTGTCTGCTTCAATTCTGTGTCTAATGGCAAAGGCTACCGCGGTTGTTCCGACAATACTGACAATTACGATTAGAATAGTTTGCAACCATCGCTGCAAAAAATTACTGAAAACACTAGGCTCATCCGGGTCAACCGGTTGGGATGGTTGCATGCCATCAATTTCAGTTGAATGTTCTACAGTATGTTGAACTGCTGGGTCTCTAAATGATCTGATTTCGACTGTTAGAATCGCATTTGAGGCTATTGGGGCCTCATTAGGGACATCCATCCATACCTCAAAAATTAGGACTCCATTTATTGGAACATCCAGAACTTCGAATGATCTGCCTTGGTCCGTCGAAGAATCTAATTCATTTGTAGGGATTACTCCAAAATCTGTAAAATCAGTGCATTCGACACTTACAACCAATCCGTCTGGGCTATTTCCTATATTCTTCACTTCCCAATATCCGGTCAATCTTCCATCAATCACCTCAGCATCGGAGCGAATAATTTCCCAAGCGTGAACAGCTGCGATTGACACATCAAAACTAACCTCTGCAGGAACCCAGCCATCGACCTCTAATTCTAGTGTCACTTTTCCGCTAATTCCCGCCTCTAATCCAATTGCAGTCCAAGCAGAAACATCGATTCCATGGACGGTTTGACCTGGACCCAAAAATCGAGTATATTCTGTAATGTTAACAACTAACCAGTCTGGCTTTTCAGACACACTGAGATTGAATAGATAAGCCGCATCTCCTGTATTTTCAATAAATAATTCTACGAAACAAGTTTCTCCTGGTTTTACATCGAAATTGCAATTTACATTTGTCAATCCTAGGTCGCCACCGGATCGAGGAACTATGCTAATTGTCTGGTTTAATCTTTGAATATCTTCTACACCATCTGCCCAAAATTGAATCATCATATCCAATTTCCCAGAGGTTAAAATCGGAGATTGCACCTGCATACGAACGGTAGTGATTTCGCCTGGATTCATATCTTCCAAACCAGCACGGTCGTAGATTATTGCAGTCCATCCATCATATGCAAATGATAGGCTAGGTGTCTGTATTGGAGTGCCATTCTCGTCAACTGGTGCGATATTTATTCCAAGCGAATTAATCGAGTTACCAATATTCTGTAACTCAAATTCTAGGTCCACAACACCTCCTGGGTCGATAGAAGCAGTCCCACCTCCTTCGATTACTTGCATACCTTTCCATTCACCATAACGAAGTGAAAAATTCCACCAATCTTGATTGCCGGTATGGTCTCCAACCAAAGCTACGCTAAAGTCATGAATCGATTCTGCAAGAGGGTAACCGGAGGCTACTTCAGGTGCTGTAACCGTAAATTCTACCCACTGAACAACATCACTTGGAGCATCAAATGAAAATCCCACTTCCGGACTTGTTGGATAATCCCATGATACTTGCCAACCAGATGGACTAGAGATTTCAATTAGCGCAGTAGTGTCGACCTCTGCTAGATTAGTGAAATTGGCTGCTACGCCAATAGTTAGCCCCGGGTCAATATTGAAAATTGAACCGGAAGAGACTCCGAATTCAACTCCTAAATCTTCCAATTGCCAAGGGTAGGTTAATCCTGATGTGTTGAATACAGTGTGGTCTGCCCATTGTTGCAATTCTAATGTTCTAGATTGGTTTATTCCGCCAGTACTCGGTAGACCAACTGAGGGTTCTCCAGTAACGGATACATGAATAACGCAGGCGGCCAAATAACTCCCTTGAATGGAGGGGTGACTACCATCTGAAGCGTATAGGTCGGAGAAAATAGTTCCATCATCAGTAGCATTAGATATGGAGAAAAATATATTCTCAAATGCCATTCCTACAGGAGCGATGAAAACAGGCCTTTGTTCTGATGATAGGTTTTCAGCATAAGCAAGGTAACCTGTTTCTAGATGATGTTGCATCGTTACGTAGTCAGGATATCTCCAACTATTGCTCTCATCACCATTTCTGTAGCCCCAAGTCATTAGAAAGAAGGTATCTCCACCATTGTCATCAATCAAATCATCGATAATTTGAGCCCCTTGCATACTATCTTGCCAATATGACGAACTTGTTGGGAAACCCGGAACTTGGCTTTGGTCTTGCAATATCACATAATCGTGAGGCGACCTCAGGGCGCTGAACCATTCAGAACCTTCAGTTTCAGCTTGTTCTCCATGCCAAGCAAGGGTCTTACCTCCACTAGTTAACGACTGTACATCGGGAGTAAATCCTGAAGAGGTTAGTAGATTGTCAATTCTTACACTTAATTGATTGTTGGAAGTATATGAATTTCCGATCAATAATAGGTCAAGCGTTGAATCATTGGAAGCCGAATCAAAAGATTTCGGAGGCCCATTTAATTGGCTCGGCGCTGCTGACACGGATAGCAATGCAAGAATCATTGCCATGGCCAAAGCCCTGCCTCGCATGGGAGACGCTCATCGTTCTCGGCTTTGATTCCTACCCTTTCGCGATGAATCGCTTATACGAAGCAACTATGGTCTTGGGTGCTGTTCGACGACTATGGCATCGAAGTGGCCATTTGGTAAGAAGAACGCCCCCGCCAAACCAAAGCCTACAGAAGAGAAGGCTGAGGTAGTTGAGTATGAGAGAAAGTCTGAGGATAAACAGAAGGATTTAATCGAGGATAAAAGTCACCTGAAAGACAAATCTTTTCTCGATGCAATGGCGCTATTAGGCGATGATTGATTTTGAAGACTCAGAGTACCGGGTCTGGGATAAGGCGGCCTATGGCATCGATGTCGAAATCTCCAGCTTGAATTGGAACCCGAAGACCAAATTCAGAAGCAACAGCAGGGTCTATTTCTCCAATTTGTCCGATTTCTTCTCCAGATACAAAGACCTTAGCGCCCCTTCCAGATAACCAAGGTCCCTCGTCCAACTCGGTTGATTCCCAAACTATGTCCTCAAGATTTGCTCCAATATCTCTGAGGAGGGCTTGTGCGAATCCTTTCGCTGCGGAGAAACCTCCTCCAACTTCAGCACAAGCCCATGCAGCCCTTGTAGCATTATGAGAGTCCAATACAACCGTTCCAATTTCGTAAACTCGTTGTGGTAATTCATGATGACGATTTGCTGCCAGTAGCTGCAATAAACTCGGAAGGATCCTCTGCCTCATCATTGTGTGGTCAATGGTAATTGGGTTTGCTAATTCAGTAGCAGTTGCCAAACTCGCCCATCGTGTATTTTCAAATTGAACTCTTTCGTTTGATAATGTAAGACTTTGAGTTTCTTGAAGATTCAAAGAGCGTAAACTTTCTCGAACTCTTCTGTGTAAATGTGCAGAAGGTAAAGGGATAGCATCCAGATGAACGGATGATAAGATGTTGGGCATATTCTCGTATCCATAACCGATTGCAATATCTTCAACAATATCCACGGGATGCATTATGTCGGATCGCCATCTAGGCATGGCGATTACATGCTCTCTTTCACCTACTTCGAGGTCCGCCCAACGCTCTGCTTTGTTTACTCCATCCGTAACCGCGCGTGAGGCTACTAAATTTCCTCCCATCCTTTGTATTGACGAGGCAATTTCTTCACTGCCAAGAGTCAGGCCGAGTATTCTTTCAATCAATCGATCAGACACTCTATGTTCCTTAGACTGCATATTTGGTGTCATTCTAACCAGTCCATCGTAACCAGTGACCTTCACTTGTTCTATTGTTCCGCCGCGTTCCGATAAAGCAAGACAAACGAGCAATAAACAAGCTTCTACGGCTCTTTCGTCCCAGCCTGTTACATCAATGAAGAAATCTCTTGTAGATTCGCTAACTGTGGTGTGTTCTCCATTAATTATCGGTGGAAACGATAGTATGTCATCATTCGAATCTAATATTACAGGATATACATCCATATTTTCCATTAAATGAGCGTACTCTACACCCTTCGGGTGTTCGCTAAGTATCTCATCGATTGACATTTTTTTATCCATAGCCAAGGGGATAAAAGAGTGTGTTCCTGGTACAGTAATCACTCTGAAAGGTGGGCTTAAAGTCGACAGATCATGGACTCCTATAGATGAAAATCGCCTTTTTCGACCGAGGCTGAGGTGTAATTTTTCTTGATGGTCCATTAAGGATTGAATGAATTGGTCTTTTTCCTCATCAGTATCTCCGTTATTTACTCCTCTTACAATCGCACCCATGATGATTGGTCGAACTGATTCAAGACTGGAATCAACCTCCAAAGCGATACCACTATCTTTAGTTTCAATTGTAGGTTTTTGACTATCTCCGTCCAGAAAAGCCCTAGCTGCTCTTGCCATGGTTTCATGGCTCAGAAGGTCCGGTCGGTCTGGAAAAACCTCAATTTCAATTGATTCATCGCAGCTACCTTCGACCACGCATCCGATTTGAGATAGCCTTTCCATCCAATCTTCGGAATCATAAGTCGCACCATTTTTTTCTTGAATGGAGCGAAGTAAAGAATGACTCAAGGTGATAGTTGGCAGATTAACACCTCAGTTTCTCAACCACATCGGAAGCGGCCTGTCATATCCTATTAATCGAAGACCAGATATTGCTGCAGTATCATGATCGAGGGCTCGTAAATTACGTCTTGTTAATTCGTTTAGATTATTTAGTCCCAATTCTAACATCCAACCTCTTAATGTTCCATCAATCCAATTTAGCGCCGCTTCAACATCATCATTAGGAGCAGGCGCTACAACTGCAGAACATCCTGCCCCAATAGTGATGAGTAGATCTTCCGCAGAAGGGGCCTCGTGCATCTGGAGTAATATTCTCCTTCCTTGATTTGGTAAATTCATTGCTTTAGCGACTAGTCCAATTCTGGGTAATGCCGCTGCGGCTCTTGAGCCTCCGGCTGAAGCAACATCAACTATTGCGCCATCGAGGTCTAGATCTACAACTAAGCGGAATAGGTGCTCTACCCTTGATATGCTGTCCTTTAGGAAAACTAGGGAATTGTCTGCCATCCTACTGTAAAGTGAAACCAATAATGCTTCGATTTCTGCATCGTTAATGGCCGGCATCTTAGTTAGATCTAGAACCATACCAGAACATTGATTGATTATACCTACAACGTCTAAGAGATTTTCTTCGGTGACTAAAATTAGGTCATTTGGCCTAGGTTCTGAAGTCACCAAACCTGGTTGATTTGTGGAATATCTGCCAACCTTCCCAGTCATGTTTTCCGTGCTAATTATCCAAGGAAGAGGAGTCGTCAGAGCATTTTCATCTTGACCAGCAGGGTGTATTGGTGAGCTAGTGTCTACTTGGGTATGGGTGGGTAATCTATCCCTTGCAGATGGCACTAGGGTGATGCCTTCGAAGCCCTCGGTAACGGATATCTCGGGTAACTCGGGTTGCGGAGGTCCATCTTCGCTTGGTACAATTACCAAAGCGTCTGAATCAATGTACAGTCCAAGTGGTTCAAGATGTTCCGCCAATTCATCCACTTCACTGGAATCAATCGACCTCATTGTAGCGCCTTCTCCCGGTGGTGGACAGGAACCAGAAATAATCACACGGCCGCCAACCATTCCTCTCCCCGGGTCGCTACCGGTATTTCCAAGGATGACCACAGTACCACCACTCATGGCGGCACCAGTTGCAGATCCAGCATGGCCTCTGACAATGACGAATCCATCATTCATCTCTGCTCCGGTTTCATTACCTGCCGAGCCTTGGACGATAATCTCTCCACCAGCCATTTTCTGGCCCACCCGGTCTCCTGCATCTTTTTCGATAGTGATCCTACCTGATTTTTGGAAGGCGCCCAACATTGAACCACAACCCCCCTGAAGAGTGAAGGTCCCGCCATCATTCATTGCACCTGCACATTCTCCCAAATCACCCAAAAGTAATACTCGTGATTTTTCAGGAAGATGGGTGATAACACCAATCTCTCCATTCTTGGGTTTCTCGTCTCCTTGCTTGCCCCATCCGATGCGCACTAGCAAGTCTCTTTCGAGTGCTTGTTGCAACATCTTATCGAGGTCTCTGTTGAGTTTGACACTCTTCGCGGTGATGTCGCGCATGTTATCTCCAGCCATCTACGGAGTGGATACCGTCTTCATTATGACGGGTAAGTAGATAGTGAAGATTACGATATTTCTGTTTATTTTCCGCAGCGTCTTTGGAGAGCATCATTGATAGAGGTTCGATTACGGCATCAATCCGCCCAAAGGGCGCATGGGGCTACACCATGGGGTCAATCAAAGTCGCAATTAACGGATTTGGAACTATCGGAAAAAGAGTCGCGGATGCTGTAGATGCACAGGACGACATGGAAATAATTGGGGTTACCAAAACAGGCCCTTCCTTCGGCTGCGATTTAGCCGTGAAAAAGGGCTTTCCACTTTACTGTACATTCGATGATGCCGAAAGAATTGCAGCATTTGCCGAACAGGGCTATGAGTGTAAAGGAGGTCTTTCAGATCTTTTATCGGTAGCGGATGTAGTAATCGACTGCGCCCCTGGAAAGATGGGTGCAGGTAATCTTGCAAAATACAAAGCCGCTGGAGTCAAACATATTTTTCAAGGCGGAGAAAAGCACGACCTTACCGGCCTCTCATACACTTCATGTGCAAATCATGGAGCAAATTTGAATGCTGAAGGAACAAGAGTGGTATCTTGCAATACCACAGGCCTTTCACGAACCTTGGTGCCTCTTTACGAGCACTGTGGCTCCTTAAAGGTAGAATGCACAATGGTCCGACGCGCTGCTGATCCTGGTGATTCAAAGAAGGGTCCAATCAACGCCATCAAGCCGGTCCTAAAAGTACCAAGCCACCATGGTCCTGATGTAATGACTGTAAAGCCAGAAATTGAAATCAACTCACTAGCCGTTGCAGTCCCTACCACAATAATGCATGTTCATTCAATTATAGCGGATTTACCAGAAGGACATGGCCTGACTACTGAGTCAATTATAGAATTGTGGAAAGAACAACCCCGAGTAATCGTCATGCATGGAGAAGAGAATAGGATCACCACAACCGCCGAGGTGATGGAAATGGCTCGCGACATCGGCAGAAAATGGGGGGATTTACACGAAATCTTTGTTTGGGAAGATGGTGTTAAATTGGTAGGAAATCGCCTGTATTATTTCCAAGCCATCCATCAGGAAAGTGATGTTATCCCGGAGAATATCGATTGCATTCGCGCACTCATGGGAACTGAATCTGATTGGAAAATTTCGGTTGCTAAAACCGATGCTGCAATCGATTCATATTACAATCTTTGAACGGATTCGGGGCCGTCTTTATTTGACTTGACCATTGGTCAATAAACATGAACGGTCAAAAGCCCCTCAATTCTCCGATTGACTCGTGACTGACCGCCGGCTTGTACTAATTACCCTGTTCATGCTCCTATTGAGTGGATGGTCCATAGGAGTCACATCTGCTTCTAATTTAAACTTTCAAATTGGCTCTGAATATGACGAAATGGAAGAGACAGAACCTAAATTTCAGCCCTTTTCAAGCGCCTCTTCTAGCACTCATCAAATAAAGCAAAGTTCTGGATTTATTCACTCTCCATACGGTAGTTTTGACCCCATTCAACATCCTATACCACTCGGCCCGGAAAACATCGTTGATTTACACGCACTTGATAGGACGCGTTTCGCTCTTGTACAATCAAATTCAGCCGACTTGACATCACTTCACCAAAACTTACAGGACAAAGGCATGGTGGTAATTGAAACAATTCCTGATGATACTTTAATTATCAAAATTCCAATCCAATTCAATTCAGCAAAAACTCTTGTTGAATTGAGTTCTATGGATGGGGTTAGATGGGCAGGGGAGTTGCCAATTTCATGGAGGGTCAGTTCTCAGGTTGCTTCAATTGCTGGCAGGGATGCAATCACTGTAGATCTTGACATCACTCCAGCGCCTGATTTAACGGACCTACAACTCAAGCAACTACAATCCGATCTTGAATCTGTATCTGAATCGGTAGGGCCAAGAGATATTTGTGACGCTCATCTATGTCAACCAAAGTCAGTTAATGCAATTTGGATTCCAGTTCTCGCCATGGATGGCAGAATTTTACATATCGATCAAGCTTCAAAATTAACAATCCATAATTCCGTTGCAAGTGACATTGCAGGAATCAACCAGGCTCTAGTTGACTCGGCCAATACTCTAAACGGAAGTGGCGAGGTTATTGCAATTTCAGATACAGGATTAGATGCAGATCATGGTGATTTCGACGGGAGAGTTAGAGCGGTATACAATCAATTTGGACCCGATAATTCTGCATTAGACAGTAATTCAGGACACGGTACTCACGTCGCCGCCACACTCCTCGGCGATGGTTCTGGTGACGTTTCTGCGTTAGGAATGGTGCCAGCAGCCACATTCCATTTCTACCAGCTCGAAGTTGACTCTTCAGGAATCCTAGCGAGATGGGGTTCACTATACGACATGTTCTCACATGCTTGGCAGAATTCTGCAAGGATTCAAACCAATTCATGGGGTAACGAGAACTTAGTCGGGGAATATAGTACTGATTCTCGTTCCGCAGATGCTTTCATTGTCGATAACCCACGTTTCTTGGTTCTCTTTTCTTCCGGAGACCTTGGTGAAGACGGCGCGAACACGGTGACTCCCCCTGGTTCCGCCAAAAACGTCCTCACCATCGGTGCTTCAACAACAGGTTCAATGGGGTCTGACCCCGAAGGAAGTGTGCCTGATTTTTCTTCAAAAGGGTCAACGCTAGATGGTCGAATCAAACCAGATATGGTGGCACCAGGAGTTATGTTATGTTCTGCTAGGGCGGAGGAAGCGAGTAGTGCCCAAGGCGAGTCATGTAGTTCTACGACACATTCCGATGGCACAACTCCTCTCTATATGGCCTTGAATGGTTCCTCAATGGCTACCGCTGTCGCAGCAGGTGGTGCAACAATGGTCCGCCAATACCTAAGAACTGACGTTGGAATTACTGAGCCGCGTTCGGATTTAGTCAAGGCATTATTGATTAACGGGGCCGAGGATATTGGCGCTGCAAATATACCAAACCCCTCGGAAGGCTGGGGTCAAATTGACGTTGCAAATTCAATCACTCCAAATCAGGATGGAACAGATTTGGATTTATTATTCGATGACAGTCGGGAACTCGATCCTGGACATAGTTTCGTTTACACCTTTGTTGTTGACTCTTCAACTGATTTCGATGTAACCCTAGCTTGGGTAGACAGAGAAGCATCAGTAATCGCAAATCAAAGTGCTGCAAAATTAGTCAACGACCTAGATTTAACTGCAACCTCTCCAGATGGAACTGTATACCATGGAAATGTATTTTCAAATGGTTTCTCGACAACTGGAGGAATAGCAGACCGACTGAATAATGTTGAAAGGATTAAGATTCCAGCCGGAAATGGCGGTATTTGGAGTATTTCTGTAGGGCATGCAGGTGGAATGACCCAAAGTTTCGCATTGGTCTCTACAGGAATATTACAGGAGCAATTAGTCGCAGACCTAACCGTGTTTGAAGGTTCTTTGAGTACTTCGATCTTGGCTCCATTACAAGGAGATACCATCCTAATTGAGGCCTCCTGGCGGAACCAAGCCACTCAACCCAGCGGTGCTTACACTATCGAGATTGAGGACCTAACAGAGGGGACAATACTCTACACCTTGGAAAAGACTTCTTTGGGCGCTGGAGTAACAACTTCACTATCCTTCCCTCACGTATTCCAAACGACAGGTGACCATCTACTGGAATTGAGGATCGATACTGAAGATACGGTAGTTGAATTGAACGATGAAAACAATGGGGTAAACAATAATAACTACCAATTAACTGTTGAAATCTCCCAAATCGGAGTCAGAATAACTCCACTAATGGAAGATGGTTCCGTTCCTGTAACTCAGTCCGACCTCGAACAGGCATTAACCAAAACACTAGACCCTAGTACAGGTAGTTTGCTTACCTATGAATTCTTACTACAAAATGAAGGTACTTCTGCTATTTCTGTCGGGCTTTCGGTAACTCCTGTGCAAAGGGTTGACGATCAAGGAATTTTACAATCCCCAATTGATGAATGGTGGAAATTACTCAATGAAACTGGCCCTTGGGACCTTGCAGCGTCCGGTGATGTCGGAGATTCGAAAGTTGTTACACTAACGTTGGAAGATGTCGATGCGGATTTAGAAAATCCCGCAGGTCCTAGGTATGCTCTTCCTGGAAATTTTGTTAATGACTTGAATTTATTCGATAAGGACGCACCAACTATTTCTCACACCATCCGAATTACTTCTGTTGTTGAGAGGGTAGAAGGTCTATTCACAATACAGGCGGGGACAGGAAATGACCTTGGTGCTAAGCCAGGACAAACTGCCGCATATTCACTTTCAATAAGGAATACAGGTAATGGAGACACACAATATTCAGTAAGTTGTGATAGCCCTAACCAATGGATTGTCAATATCGCAAACAGTGGTTCTTCATCAGTGGTATTGGACCCACTTAGTCGATTGCAATTCCTTCCGCTTCCTATACACGTTAGAATTCCAGCCACAGATGGAGGCGAACCAGCAGCTGGAGTTACTGAGGACATTACTTGTGTTACCACATCCGTACAAGATTCCTCGGTAACGAAGACAGATGTTGCCACTGTCACTGTCTTCGAGAGTTATGATTACAAAGTAGACTTAGAAGATGAAGATGGGAAATTATTGGGAGCGTTAGCACTTGCAGAAGATAGAGCAGTCCTAAATGGAGATATGTCTGAAACTACTGTAATTGTATCTAATGATGGAAATATTAGAATGGATTTCACAATGACTGTTAGTTCCTCATTGAATACATGGGCGACTCAGTTAGTATATGGCCAACAGCAAACATCAGAACAATTGCAATTCTCGATTGAAGCAGGTGAGTCAGCAACGGTTATTGTTCAGATGATGGTGCCAGAAAATGCAGAGATGAATACTAGGAATACATTGACACTTCGAACAACTCTACAAGGAGGAGAGATGGTAGTAAATGCAACCCGATTCATCGTTCAGGAAATCGCAGCCCTTGATGCATCCGAGGATTCTACCATTTCCCTATCATTGGGCCAAACAGGAACTACAGAGGTTTGGATCAGAAATGCAGGAAACGTTCCGTTATCTCTGACTTGGAGCATTGGAACTCTTCCCGAAGATTGGGTTGGTGGTTTCCAATCACTTATTCCATCAACACTAGATATGAACCGTGAGGCTCTTGTGACCGTAGGTTTGGATGTACCTGGTAACTTACCAGTTGGTATGATGGACATAACCGTCCCAGTTATTGTTGAAGCGACAACTCCAGGAATGGAAACTGTAACTCATACTTTCCAATTGAATGTTGAGATAATGCCATCAATTTATGTAGAACTATCATCTGATTCAATGACGCTTAATGAAATCAAATCAGGTTCTTCTGGGGCGTTCATAATCTCTGTTACCAATCTGGGAAACCAACCTTCAGGGTTTAGTTTTCAGGTAAGTGAATTATCAAATTGGAATATTGAAATCAATCCAACAACAGTGGATTCTATTCCAGTTGGAGAATCCGTCGAAATTACTGTTGAAGCATCTCCTCGTAAATCTGCATCACCCGGCTTGGCGAGTTTTGTATTCTGGGCAAACTCTACAGATAGCGGAGGCGATTCTACGATTACCAATAATGAGATTCTTCTGGAAGTATCACGATCTAGAGATGACTCTTGTAGTGGTATTGGTTGCTTGATGGTATCGCTAGGTTTGCCTAAGTGGACTCTTGCAATAGTTTTCTTGGTGGTTCTATCCGGTTTAGGAGTTGTACTACTTCGAATGAGAAAAGAATCTGAAAACAACTTGAGCCCTGATGAGGAATTAATTCCGTCGGGTTCGGCTCTTCATTCCGGTTCCAAAACCGAAAGAAGGGCCATGGCTCTTGAAACCGGATCAGCAGGGGAGGTGTTGAGTAAGTCCGTTAGTGACGATGAAATCTCAGATGTTATTTCCTCCTCTGCTCCATCCCTTCCTCCTCCAGTGCCTGTGCCTCCTGGTGCAATGCCCCTGCCTCCGGGTGGATTACCTGAAGGATGGACGATGGACCAATGGGTTGCATACGGCCACCTCTGGTATGAGCAGAATACCTGATTGCACTCAGGCACTGACTTAAGACCACGAAGCGGCTGGGGAAGCCGATGACAGGGTCAATAGTACTCTTTGGGCCACCTGGTGCTGGAAAGGGAACACAAGCGGGAAGGATAGTGGAACTTACTGGTAAGCCACAAGTCTCCACAGGTGATATGTTGCGTGCAGCTGTAAAGTTAGGGACTCCAATGGGAATGGCCGCTAAGGAATTTATGGACGCAGGATTATTGGTTCCCGATGAGGTAATTATTGGTTTAATTCAGGAGCGTTTGCAGGAAGATGATGCTAACCAAGGAGTGCTTTTCGATGGTTTCCCTCGGACAATTCCCCAAGCGGAATCCCTCGATAAGATAGCCACAGTATCTTCTGTAATTTCGATAGAAGTTCCAGATGATGCAATCGTAGAAAGAATAGTTGGAAGAAGAATGGATCCAGAAACTGGAGATATATATCACGTCACATTCAAACCCGCTCCTGCTGAGATATCGGATCGGTTAATCCAAAGGCCAGATGATACCGAAGAAACCGTCAGGTCTAGATTGGAGGCCTACCATGCGCAGACCGCTCCTCTTGCTGATTGGTACTCAGAGCGAGGATTACTAATCAGAATAGATGGGAATGCCTCAATTAACCAGGTTGGAGATTCAGTAGAAGCGGCAGTTTCTAGAATTTTATGAGGTGTGGTTTATGTCAGGTCGTAGAAGAGGCCGAGACTCCAAAAATAGGAAGAAGAAAGCCGAAGAATCCATCGAGCACCTGTCCGAATTAATTATGCAATCGGACAAGGAAATTTCCGACTTGGCGGCTAGAGATTTGCTCAGGGTGTCCAAGCGGCATGGTGTAAGGGCAGAAAGCCACATTCGAGATTTAATTTGCAGAGCGTGCAATACTGTGCTTAGGCCCGGAGAAAATGCTAGGGTCAGAATTCAAGATGGGATTCGAAGGATAACCTGCTTAGATTGTGGGAGAGTACATCGCAATAAAATCAGCAAGGTGGAATAGTTATGACGTCTGTACCCAATCACATAAAACGGATGGCCAATGATAGAGATCTCGTAGTTTCTGTAAGGATTGGCAGGAATGGGCTTACCAATGCTATTGTCGAAGAACTCATTGACCAGTTGAACACACGAAAATTGGTCAAGATAAAAGCAAACAAAGGAATTGTAGAAGATTCAACCGATAGAACCAATCTATTCTCTGAACTAGCGCAACGAACTGACTCAACTCTAGTTTTTCACAGAGGCAATGTAGCAGTATTTTGGAAGCCCTGAAGTTAGTATCATCTATATGCTAATCAACATCGGGTTCAACTATGAGCAAGGCATTGAATGGAACGGGTATCTTTCAAAGGCTGATTCTCCCGACTTTATTGACAACTTTCCTCATTCCTAGTGTATTGGGCGCATCTACTGGTAGTGACCAATGGGTAGCGCCAGAAATGCCTAGTTGGGCTATTCCAGCAGCCTTTGCAATTTTACTAGGTGTCTATGCTTTGATTATTTTCGAATTAGTTCACAGATCGTTGGCTGCAGCGATTGGAGCGGTAATAGTAGTAATTACCCTTCATGCGATAGGACCAGGCCCAGATTTAGGCACAATTGTGACCTGGATTGATGAGGAGACAATTGGATTGTTAATCGGTATGATGGTCATAGTTGATATTCTTGGGAAAACTGGTGTTTTCGAATGGGCTGCTGTACAAGCATACGCCATGAGTGGCGGTTCAATTTGGCGACTTTCAATTATTCTTTGTACTATCACTGCGGTATTCTCAGCCTTCTTAGATAACGTAACTACGATACTCTTGATTGTCCCAGTTACCATACAAATAGCACGTGTGTTGGGTATTGAACCAATTCCTCTAATTATAGCAGAAGTAATGTTCTCAAATATTGGCGGCGCTGCGACTCAAATCGGCGACCCTCCAAACATTATTATTGGCGCCCAACTTTCACCGCAAGCCCTTTCCTCGAACGAAATGTTAGCAGATCAAGGCATAACTTTCATCGATTTCATTATTCATGTAGGCCCGGCTGTAGTAATCTGTATGGCGCCTTCATTTTGGCTGTTGAAGAAGTTGGAAATGGAAGGTCTATCTGGGGAACGACATCGTAATGTGGAACTGCTGAAAATTAGATATGGAATAAAGGATAAAGATTTGCTGAAGAAATCAGGTGCTATTCTAGCCTTGGTCATCTTCGCATTCTTCGCACACTCCAGTTTTCATCACCCAATTTTCACTGTAGCTACAATTGCTCTAGGTGGTGCTGTACTAATGCTCTTAGTTACATCTCCACATCACGTAGAGGAGCAATTTGATGCCGTTGAATGGACTACAATCATCTTTTTCGCAGGCCTATTCATAATGATACACGGACTCGAATTCATGGGTTTAATCGACGCCATTGCTGATGGTATATCTGATACAATCAAACAGGCCGATGAGAGTAATCGATTGATGGTAGCAGTACTGCTATTGCTTTGGGTCTCTGCAATTGCCTCTGCATTTATCGACAATATCCCTTACACAGCAACTATGGTCCCTGTAGTAATTGAATTAGCCTCCAATCCAGAACTAGGGTTGGCTCTAGGTCCACTTGCTTGGGCCTTAGCGCTTGGCGCCTGTCTAGGTGGTAATGGAACAATAATCGGAGCTTCAGCGAATGTTGTAGCAGCAGGTTTGGCGGAAGAAGCAGGTTACGACATTTCCTTCAATCGATTCTTCAAGACTGGATTCCCAATCATGATACTAACTGTAACATTAGCCACTGCTTATTGTGTAGTTAGGTACGCAATAGAATGGTCCAATGATGTAATTCCTATGGCGATTATAGCAGGAATGATGTTGGTCTCAGTTTCTTTAACTCCGATGATATATGGTCCGGCTCCAAGTAGTCCGCCTGACTTTGAATTGGAATGATTATTGATCAATCAATACGATACTATCAAACCTCATTATCCTCTACATCGATTTATGCAAACCTGCTCGGTCTGCCATATGGTTCTGAATGAATCGGGAGTTTGCAGCCTTTGTGGTAGTGAGGAAATGGTAGAGGTTCAATTCCCCAATCCTCAGGGTTCTGAAGGTTCTGTAGACTTACCGTTTGGCCTTGGTGGGGATTCGAATATGCAACAACCAGATTTGCCATTTGGAATCGAACATCTGCCTTCTCAAGGCGCTGAAATACCTCCGGCTAGGCCGCCTGAGCAAGAAAATAGTATACTTCCTTTTGGATTAGAACATATTCCGTATTACGATAATTCCGAATCTCAAACTACGGAAACCAACTCTGAGCAAGATACTAAACAAATTGGAATAGATGGCGAACTGCCAAAAAATGAGCAAAATTCAGCCGAAAAAGCCACTAATTCTTCAATAAATTCAGGTGTAAATCTACCCTATGGAATCGAACATATTTTTGATGACCCTGAGAAGTGAGTCTTTTCGGCTCTCTATAACGCGTTCTGACCCCCATCGGGATGACCCGCATCGTTCATATACGGAAGGTAGGTCGCACGCCTGCTTTTGGTGCACCCTTGTATGGGCACATACAGGGGGAAGTGGTCGAGAACGCTCCGCCCTGCGGGGAGACGGAGTGTTCTGAGAGACCAGATAGAATCGATATGCCTGGACACCAGAGGAGACGACTGAACAAGTGTTCAGTCCTCACAAAATAAATGTGTTATAGTGGGTATGTAGAAATCAAAAATGCTACAACCCGACTGGGGGATGGCTCGGCTAGAGAGCCGAAGAAGGTCGTGACAAGCTGCGAAAAGTCGCGGGGAGAGGC
>CEUL01377367.1_pt1 | contig 85220 bp, 75 predicted proteins | sample 427021 | NCBI WGS metagenome assembly CEUL01 (sample SAMEA2622800, study PRJEB7988) | marine metagenome | isolation source: saline water (ENVO:00002010), including | reverse complement strand
TAAGAAATAATTATCTATATATATTTATAGAATTAATTTTTTGTTTTTTATAAAAATATAAATGTAGATTTATACATTATTATAAATTTGAATCGTGCAAGTATAACCTATGAGCTATAATTGAAATATGATCTATAAAAGCGATATAGCAATTTGCGGAGGTGGTCTGGTTGGTTTAACCTTAGCGCTGGCTTTAGCACGTTACGGGATAAATACCACTATAATTGATTCTACAGAACCCTCTAAGATGATTAACAAAAGCTTTGATGGAAGATATTCATCCATTGCTTTGGGTTCTAAAAAAGTTCTAGAGTCTATTGGAATCTGGTCTAAAATTGAAGATCAAGCCGAGCCTATCTTAGAGATCCGCGTCTCGGATGGTAAGTCGCCCTTATTTTTACATTATGATCATTCTGATTTGGGAGAAGAACCGCTTGGGTGGATGGTTGAAAATAGACTTATGAGAGCCGTACTAATTTCTGAGTTGAGTGAATACTCTGATATCTTAAATTATTACGCTCCTATGACTGTAAAGTCTGCAAATACTGAATCACAAATTTCTAGTATAGAACTTACAGATGGTAAACAAATTTACGCAGAGCTTTTAGTTGCTGCTGACGGCCGTAATTCATTTTTGAGATCAACTGCATCTATAGGTACAATTGATCGTTCCTACAATCAGGTTGGAATAGTTTGTACCGTTAAGCATGAAAAATCTCATCGTAATATAGCACACGAGCGTTTTTTACCCTCTGGACCTTTTGCTATTCTTCCCACCAATGGTAATCGATCATCTTTAGTTTGGACAGAACGTAAAGACATAGCTCCTAGAATAATGAAGATGCATGATTCAGATTTTCTTAATGAATTATTACCTAGATTTGGAGATTTTCTAGGTGATCTTGAGCTAGAGGGGCCTCGATGGAGTTATCCATTATCTCTTCGTTATGCAAATCGTTATACTTCTAAAAGATTGGCTCTAATAGGAGATGCAGCTCATAGTATTCATCCAATAGCTGGTCAGGGCTTAAATCTTGGAATTAGAGATTGTGCAGCTTTGACTGAACTTGTAGTTAATCAAAAAAGACTTGGCCTAGATATAGGAACTGATGATTTATTAGATGAATATCATAAATGGCGCCAGTTTGACTCGATGCTTTTAATATCCGTTACACATTCTCTTAATTATTTATTTTCTAACGACATTAAGCCTTTGCAATTACTACGTGGATCAGGTCTAGCTGCAGTTCATAAATTCACTCCAGTCAAGAAATTACTAATGCGGCGTGCAATGGGATTAGCCGGCGATTTACCAAGATTGGCACGTGGTGAGCAGTTATAAAATCAGTTATTCAATAATAAAAGGATACTAAAATGTTACTTGCAACGTTTGGGGCTGGTTGTTTCTGGAAACCCGAGTATTTATTTAAAAAACTTGAAGGGGTTATTGAAACAGAGGTAGGTTATATGGGTGGAAATATTTTAAACCCTACTTACCAGCAGGTCTGTACTGACCAAACAGGACACGCTGAGGTGGTTCAAATCACTTACGACGAATCAATATTAAATTATGATGAACTCCTAGAGGTATTTTGGAAAATACACGATCCTACTCAGTTAAATAGACAAGGTCCTGACATAGGTAAACAGTATAGATCAGTGATATTTTGTCATAATGAGGAACAAGGGTTAATTGCAAAACAAAAAATTGAAAAACTTGAAGCAGCGAAAACTTTTTCAGATCCAATAGTTACATCTATAGAAGATGCAACAAAGTTTTGGAAAGCAGAGGACTATCATCAGAATTATTATTCAAAAATTCATGGTGATTAGAAATAACTATAAAAACCCTAATTTTCTTTTAAGTTATATTTAACTAGCGCTCATTATTACTCGTTATTTTTCGAGCTTCATCTACAATCATAATGGGTATACCTTCTCTAATTGGGTAGGCCAGCCCTGCCTTTGAGCTAATTAGCTCCTCTGTTTTGGGATCATAAATTAGCGGCCCTTTGGTTAAGGGGCAAACCAAAATATTAAGAAGATCAGGGTCAATAACTGACTTTTTTATTTCTGTCATTACGTCCTCTTATTAGAAATATTCAAACTTAATGTGAATTTGACGAGTATTTATTCATTGAACTTTCGTGTCTAGCCATATCAATAAGAGAAACTAGAGTATCTGCCATTGCTTTAGACGTCTTGCATTCTAGTAAGGCTTGTTTTTCATTTGGGTTAAAAGGACAGATCATAGCAAGATTCGTTAATAAATCCGCATCATCTGATTCATTTATAGCTTCCCAATTCGCAGAAATACCTTGGCTATCAAAAAAACTTTTCAATACTGGAAATAAGTTTTTGCGATCTAAGACGATTAATCTTTGTTCGGATAAGTCTGAGGAGAATGAGTCATACTTAACTCGGACTCTCCGATAAAGTAAACTATCATATGACATCTCATCAGTTGCTATAAATCGAATTATCCCTTTTAGACTTATTTGATAGCGGTTATCTTCTGTTTCAGAAAAACTAGTAATTTTTCCTATACATCCAACGGGATAAATATTAGGTCTATTGCATTTGTCCATAGGGTTCTTAGGTTGCACCATACCTATCATCCTGTGAGAAGACATTACGTCTTCGATCATTTGTAGGTAGCGTGTTTCAAAGATATTAAGTGGTAGCCTACCATGAGGGAGTAAAAGTACTCCTGATAAAGGGAAAATAGGGACTATCTGTGGTAAATCTACAATATCTATTTTGGTCAAATTAATGCTCTTTCTAAATCTTATTCTAAGAAAATAAAACTGAAGAAAGTTTTCGACGACCATCTACAGTTATAGGATCTGTTGGTCCTAATGCTTCAAATATTTTAAGAAGTTGCTCGCGTGCTGCTTCATCATTCCATTGTCTATCATTACTAACTATCTCTACTAAATGATTGATAGCATCTTCATGACGGCCCCCGCTGGATAGAGCAAGAGCTAATTCAAAGCGTGTTTCATGATCATCTGGTTTTTCGTTAAGCTTGGATTCTAAAATACCAACATCGTTATTCGTAGTGTTACCTTGATCCCTAAGATTAAATGCAGCAACTGCACCCGATACATCAGGATTATTGGCTGAATCTTCATCAAGTGAATCAATCATTTCTTTTGCTTGTTCTAGTTGATCTAAACCAACATAACAACGAATTAACCCAGCTATTGCAGTGGGCTCGCCTGGGCTACTTTGTATAATTTGTGAAAATAGATTCCCAGCTGTTTTAAAATCTTCATTAGTGAGAGAATCCATTGCCATTTTCATAATCTCATCTTCTGGAGATGGACCTACTGGACCAGAAAGTTTTTCAATAAATTCGCGGATTTGACTCTCGGGAACAGCGCCCATAAACCCATCCACAGGCTGACCACCCTTAAATGCATATACCATTGGTATAGACTGGACTTGAAGCTGAGCTGCAATCTCTTGGTTTTCATCTATATTAATTTTTACCAATCTGACTTTACCGGCAGCAGCGTTAACTAACTTTTCAAGTATTGGAGTAAGTTGTTTACATGGACCACACCATGGTGCCCAAAAATCAACTATTACTGGGGTATCGATAGAGGCCTGTAGGACATCCTCAGCAAAGGTTTCAGTTGAGGTATCCTTTATAAGTTCAGAATTAGTGTTTTCTGATTGTCCAACAATAGGTTCCATGATTTAATTTCCCACAATACACTTTTCTAAAAGGGTTTAGATATACCTATTTTGTATCATTAAATGCTGGGTGTCACCCAAACTCGTAAGGTTACTAATGTTACTAAAATAACTTATTATGTAGATATCATTTTTTAGTAACTAGATCTAAGTTAAAAATATTCGCTGAATATCCACAATTAGCTATAAAATCCTTTAGTTCCAATGACTTTATAGTAGTAGTCATAGTATTGGTTAATGGGTGAAAATTTGCAAATTCATACTGAAAAATGGCCTCATCTATCACAGGATTTACCTTTTTATTACCATCATTAACAAGGGCGAAGGGGCTAACAGAACCTGGCTTCACGCCTAATACTGATTCCATTAAATCTGGTTTTCCAAAAGATAATCTTCCAGATCCTAAAATATTCTTAAGCTCTTTCATGTCTAATTGCCTGTGATCTAGAGAGACAACCAACCATAGTGCATCATTTTTATCCTTTAAAAACAGTGATTTACAATGTGCACCGGGTAAGTGAGAGCAGTGTATTGAGGCTTCCTCAGCAGTAAATACCGCTGGATGAGAAATAGTACTGCTTTTTATCCCCATTTTATTTATAAGTTCCAACAATTGTTGAGGTGATATATGGCTAGTAATGATTTTAACTCCTAATCGGGTATTGCAAGTCAGTAATATCAGCGTAATATCGCGTTCCTTCAGGGTGCGGGCGTAGCTCAGGGGTAGAGCATAACCTTGCCAAGGTTAGGGTCGTGAGTTCGAATCTCATCGCCCGCTCCATTTTGCAGAAGGTAAGTAGACCGAATATAAAACGACTGCAGAAAAGTTTCAAAAAAATAGGTTAGGATAGTCCAAAAAAATATTTGGTCAATGCTAGATCTTTATAAGGAAGCTACAAGTGAGTCGTGATCATTATAAATTTAAAATTATAAGTGATGTTTTAAATTATCTAAAATCATCACGACCTAATTCATATAGTAATGACCTAGAGAATTTCTCTGAAAGCTTTCTTAAATCTGCACCTACTGATGATATCAAGAATAGGTCATTTTTTGAAATTGGAGAAATGATTTTTAATCAATGGAAATTGATGCAAAATCGTAATCCAGGTGCAGCCATAATATCTGTTTTTAATCCTAGGGAAAAAAACCAAAGGTGGGATACGCCTTACACAGCAATAGTATTAATCAACGATGATATGCCTTTTTTAGTAGACTCCGCTACAGCTCTTCTTGTCGAAAAAGGATACTCAGTTCATTTAGTTGTCCATCCAATATTTAGTATTAGAAGAGCAGAAGATGGTAATTTAATCGATATCTCTAAACCTGAAATAAATTCTAATAGCCATAAAGAGTCATGCATTTTATTTGAGGTTGACAATATCTCTAGTGAAAATGAGAGGCAAAAATTAAAATTAGAATTAGAAAATGTTTTTGAAGAAGTGAGGTGCGCTGTAAGTGATTGGCATCCTATGCTTAAGCAACTAAATACTGCTCTGTCTGAGTTATCATTACCTGTAGATCATGCCAATGCAAATCTATTTAGCGAAACAGCAGAGTTTTTAGCGTGGATGCACGATAGTAATTTTACTTTCTTGGGATATAGAGAATATGCATTTGAATCTCTAAATAATAGTAAAGAAATATTTAAACCTCTGGCAGAAACTGGTTTAGGAAAACTAAGAAATAGCGCTATTAATCCCTTAGAAACAGAGGGAGCAGAACGTAGCATATTTTCTAAATCATGTGATTATGAATCTTATTTGGATTATGTAGCAATTACAAAATCTGATCTCAAATCTTTAGTCCACCGCCCAGTATTGATGGATTGTATCACTGTTGCAAAAGTAGATAGTGAAGGAAAAGTAATCGGAGAGAGAAGATTTTTAGGTTTATTTACATCAACTGCTTATAGTTGCTCCGTTAATGATATACCTATTCTAAGAAAAAAGGTCGAAAATGTATTAGGGGAATCTGGATTACAGCCCGGTGCTCATGATTACAAAGCTTTAGAACATGTTTTAGAAACTCTACCACGTGATGAACTTTTTCAGAGTAAAAATATTGAGCTTAAATCCATGGCACATGGAGTTCTTGTTGCTGAAGAGCGCCAACGTCCTAGTTTATTTATAAGAAGAGACTCTTTTGAAAGGTTTATTTCGTGTTTAGTTTATATCCCAAGAGATTACTATAATACTGATCTTAGAAAACGTATCCAATGGATACTTGAGGCGGCTTTGGGGGGCAAAGTAAACAATTACTCGACTTTATTATCAAGCTCTCCTTTAGCAAGAGTTCACTATATAATTAAAACTAACTCAAATATTAATCAATCTTCAGAAGTCGAAGATATTGAAACAGCCATTATGGAGGCTTTAAGATCATGGACAGAAAAACTTCGTGAGGCCTTAGAGAGGGTTTATTCTGATGACAAAGTGCCCGCCCTATTATCAAAATATTGTGATGCCTTTTCTACTGCTTATCGGGAGGATTTCTCAGCAGATGTTGCGGCAAAAGATATAGTCTTTCTTGAAGAGGCCCAGTTTGGTGCGGATTTATCATTACATCTTTATAGAAATTTGGAAAATGATGAATCAGAGATAAATTTGAAGATTTATCACCCTGAAAAACCAATCCCTTTATCAGATATTTTGCCAAAACTAGAAAGAATGGGGCTCAGGGTTATAAGTGAAAGACCCTATAAAATCAAAATTTCTGAAAAAATTATAAATGAATCTCAGATTAATTTTTGGGTACATGACTTGCTCTTAGTTGATGAATCCAGGTCCGATGTAGATTTAAAAAGTATTCGTAACGCATTTGAGGAGTCTCTAAAGCATATATGGTCTGGTATTACCGAAGATGATGGCTTTAATTATCTTATTGTCAAATCAGGCATGTCTTGGCGTTCTATAGTAATTTTCCGAGCAATTGCAAAATATCTTCGTCAGATTGGTGCTCCCTTCAGTCAAGAATATATGGAAAAAACTCTATGTAAGCATTCTAATATTACAGCCTTACTTTATAGTTACTTTGTAAACAGATTCGATCCTACAAAAGAAGATAATAGAGGCGAAAAATCTAAACGTAATAGAGAAATAATAATTGAAAACTTAGAAAGTGTATTAAGTTTAGACGAGGACCGAATCATTCGTCGGTTTTTAAATATTATAGACTCAATGCTCCGTACAAACTATTTTCAATCTTCACCTAATGGATTTCCTAAACCTTATCTTTCCTTCAAATTAGACTCTAGTTGCTTAGATGAGCTGCCTTTACCAAGACCCCATGTGGAAGTTTTTGTATATTCACCTAGATTTGAAGGAATACATCTTCGTGGAGGTAAAATTGCAAGAGGAGGCATTAGATGGTCAGATAGGAGAGAAGATTTTCGTACGGAAATTCTTGGTTTGATGAAAGCCCAGATGGTGAAAAATGCTTTAATTATCCCAGTTGGGGCAAAGGGTGGATTTGTAATAAAAAAAGTAAAAAGTGAAGATGGAAAAGAGAATTTTTCTCGGGAGGGAAGAGATTGCTATTCTATGTTTATAAGTGGTTTATTAGATCTTACCGATAACTTTTTTGATGGAACTTTGTTAGAGCCATCAAGTGTAATAAAATATGATGACATAGATAGTTATCTTGTTGTAGCCGCAGATAAAGGCACTGCTAAATTTTCAGATTTGGCTAATGAAATCTCTGGGTCATATGAATTTTGGCTCGGTGATGCTTTTGCCTCAGGTGGCAAAGATGGATATGACCACAAAAAAATGGGTATTACTGCTCGCGGAGCCTGGGAGTCTGTAAAGCGTCATTTTAGAGAGCTAGAAAAAAATATAGAAGTAAAAGATTTTACTGTAATCGGTGTTGGTGATATGTCAGGAGACGTTTTTGGAAACGGAATGTTACAAAGTAGACACACAAAACTAATAGGAGCTTTTAATCATTCACATATTTTCTTAGACCCTAATCCTGATCCGGAGCTTAGTTACCAAGAGAGAGAAAGATTATTTAAAATGCCAAGCTCAGAATGGTCAGATTATGACCAAGATATTCTCTCAAAGGGAGGATTAATAGCTGAACGTAGTGCTAAATCAATTGAGCTTACTAAACAAATTCAAGATCAATTTTGTATAGATGAAACATATATTACACCAAATACACTCATTAGAAAAATGCTTACAGCCCCTACGGACCTTCTGTGGTTTGGCGGTATAGGCTGTTATATAAAGGCAAAAGCCGAATCTAATAGTGATATAGGTGATCGTGGAAATGATAGTCTGCGAATTAATGCCTCCGATTTAAGATGCAAAATTATTGCTGAAGGAGCCAATCTTGGTGTTACTCAAAAAGCAAGAGTCGAATTTGCACTTCTCGGCGGAAAAATTAATACTGACGCTATAGATAATTCAGCGGGAGTTGACTGTTCAGACCATGAAGTAAATATAAAGGTATTGCTTAATCAGTTTATTGCAAATGGCAAATTAACAACTGTTATGCGAAATAGACTTCTAGGATCAATGACAGAAAACGTATCTGAACTTGTTATAAAAAATAATTATTTACAATCTCAAGCTCTAAGCTTAGAGCTTGAAAGTTCGAAGGAAAGAACCAATTCCTATATACGTCTTATGAGGGAGTTAGAATCCGTAGGACAGCTGAATAGAGATGTTGAATGTTTACCAAGCGATGACTTGCTATTAGAAAGAATTCAAAATGGTAAGGGATTAACTAGGCCTGAGTTGGCTGTGCTGTTAGCTTTATCTAAGATAAATGTTTTTACTGAACTTATAGATAGCGATATTGCTGATGACAAATATTTTTCAAAGGATCTAGAGCGTTATTTTCCTGAAGCCATTCTCAATTCTGGATTTAGCCCAAGTCATGAATTTATTCTTAGTCGTGAAATAATTGCTACTTCAGTATCAAATTCTATAATTAATCGTGCTGGTTGTACATTTATAAACGAAATAAGAAAAGTTAGTAATATGCCAGTATGTGAAATTGCGAGAGCTTATTCGGCAGCAAGGCATGTTTTTTCTTTACAAGAGATCTGGTCTGAAATAGAGGGACTTGATAACCATATAGATGCATCAGTCCAGATGACTATGTTGAAGGAAGTTGCGAAGTTAACAGAAAGAGGCACTTTATGGTTTCTTTATACCCAAGAAAAACCATTAGATGTTTCAAAAATTATTAGTAACTTTGCGGAGGGTGTAGCTTCTTTTGGAGAGGAAATAGAAACATCAATCACGCAAGAAATCCTGCAAAGTATTATTGAAAAACGTAATAGATTTATGGAAATTGGTGTTCCAGAAGGTATCGCAAGAATAGTTTCTTCAATAGATCCGCTTTTGTCAGCGTGTGATATTGTTGAGATTTCCAGGATATCTAAAATAAGTGTAACAGAATCATCTAAATTATACTTTTTGATAGGCTCAAAGTTCAAGATAAGCTGGCTTAGAAATGCTGCAGATGATTTGGGTGTTGGAGATCAGTGGCAAAATAGGGCAATAAATGCTATAACTGACGATCTATATCTTCAGCAAAGGTTACTTTGTCTATCTATATTATCAGAGAAAAAATCTGATGTATCGATAGACGAATCTATCAAATCATGGTGTTCAAGAAACACGGATGCTGTTGAGAGATCATTTAAAACCTTAGAAGACTTACAAGCCGCAGATATAATCGACTTGGCAATGTTAACCGTAGCTAATGGCCATATAAGAAGCCTAATAGATAAATCTAAGATTGACGGTTAATCTTTAATTATAGTTTCAATATAGGTTGGGAGAACGAATGCTGATCTATGAAGCGATGGGTTATAATATCTAAGCATTAGTGCTGCTTCTTTAAACCGTTTCTCAATTAAATGAATTGAATTTTTTCTTAATTTATTATTGTCAGTTCCCCAGCCAAATGCCATTGGACCACCGGCATATGTTGGTACTGTGGCCAGGAAGCAAGTGCTATCAGAAAAAAGGCTTTTTAAAATGGAAATTGAACTTTGTAACTCTGATTTTTGAAGAAATGGAACGCCATTCTGAGTAACAAGTATTCCACCTTCGTTCAAAGATTTTTTACATGATTTATAAAAATCTTCTGAAAATAGTGGTTCAGCAGGACCTAAGGGGTCAGTAGAGTCAATTATGATCAAATCATAATTAAAAGTTTCTTGGCTTTTTAAAAACTTAACTGCATCATCTATAACTAGTTTTAGACGAGGTTCATCAAATACATTTTTACAAATAGTAGGAAGATATTTTTGTGAAAATTCTACGACCTTTGCATCTATTTCAACTACGGTTAGATGCTCTATGCATTTATGTTTAAGTATTTCTCTTGCGGTACCACCATCACCGCCACCTATAACTAGAGCTGTCTTGACATTTCCATGGGCAAATAACGCTATATGAGAAAGTGATTCGTGGTATATAAATTCATCGGCCTCAGTTAATTGAATTATGCCGTCAAGCATAAGAACCTTACCAAAAAATGGATTCCTAAAAATCAAAAGATCTTGAAGACCGGTGTTCTCTGAATGAATTAATTCATTTGCTTCTAAGCTTATACGAAATCCATGATGTAAATTTTCATCGAGCCATTTACTCAATTTTGTTCACCCCTAAAAATTTTTTTAACTAAAATTTTATCTGGATTAAATTTTTCCTTTAAAACCTTTATTGTTTCATCGGGTGTTGAATTTCCACAGGTGAATATATCGAAAGCTGCATAATCTGTTTCTGGCCAAGTATGAAAGCTCATATGTGATTCTGCCAGTACGGCAATCCCAGTAAGTCCTCCATTATCTTCAAACTTGTGAATATGTTTATGTAAAAGTTTTGCCTTGGCAGCCTTTAAACATTCAACAAGTGTTTCATTTAGATATGACTCATTATCAAGAGGTTTTGCTCCCCACAAATCAACTAATAAATGGATACCTGCAAAGGTTTTTCCATTGTGATTATAGAAATATTTTTTTTCTACCGAAGACTTATATCTCTTTTCTCTGGGAGACAAATTCTTTGCGTTTTGATTAACCAAGTTCTGACGTTGGAAAGTCTTATCTTCCATGGGAACAATTCTCTAGAGCTATTAAATACTTATTTTACGATCTGAATAAATAGATGAGAATACACTATTGTCTAGACTGTAATGCAAGAACAAAATAAAACGAAAATATATTAATCTATCTAGTGTCGAAAATTTCTTATACCTGTGAACACCATTGCTAGATTTTCACGGTCCGCAGCTTCTATTACCTCAGCATCTCTTTTAGAGCCGCCGGGTTGTATAATCGCTGTTGCGCCTGCTTTGGCAGCTGCTAGCAAACCGTCTGCAAAAGGGAAAAAGGCATCAGATGCTACTACTGACCCAACAGCTCTGTTTTCAGAACTGCTTTCATATCCTGCTTTCCATGCCGCTATTCTAGAAGCATCTACTCGGCTCATTTGCCCAGCACCTATACCAACCGTCATGCCTTCTTTAGCGTAAACAATTGCATTAGATTTTGTATGTTTACATACTTTGAAAGCAAAAAGAAGGTCTCGAACTTCTGCTTCTGAGGGTGATCTTTTTGTCACAACTTTTAGGTTCTCAGGTCCTATTTTGATTGAGTCTCGATCTTGAATTAGAAATCCACCAGCAACAGAGCGTATAACCTTTTCTTTTTGATTTAAGTTAGTCATCTTATCATTTATTAAAATTCTAAGATTTTTCTTAGTTTCAAATAATTTACGTGCCTCTTTATCTATTCCTGGTGCTATTAGAACCTCTACAAAATTCTTACATATAAGCTCTGCTGTTTTTCCATCAATAGTTTGATTAGCTGCAATAATTCCTCCGTAGGCACTATCAGGATCACAATTAAATGCTTTTACAAAAGCATCGCAAGAATTTTTCCCGGTTGCTACGCCACATGGGTTTGCATGCTTAATTATAGCAATTGCAGGGCCATCAAATTCTGATACTAATTCAAATGCGGAATCTGTATCATTTATGTTATTATATGATAATTCTTTTCCTTGAATCTGATTTGCAGAAGTTATACCTTCTATATCGTTCATACTATTATAAAAAGCTGCGGACATATGGGGGTTTTCCCCGTATCTAAGTTTGTGTTGTAATATTCCGCTTATAAAATAATTTTCTGGATATGGGGAATCTTTTGACATCCATTTAGCAATTATAGAGTCATAATTCGCTGTATGGGCATAAGCTTGACTTGCCAGGCTTAGCCTGAATTTGGAAGTTGTTTTACCTTTATGTTTTAACATTTCTGCTTTTATTTTTTGATAGTCCTCCGGATTTATTGCTACCACTACGTCATCGTGATTTTTTGCTGCAGCTCTTATCATGGCGGGTCCGCCAATATCTATATTTTCAATACATGATTCGAAATCAGCGTTATCTTGTATTGTTTTTGCAAACGGGTATAGATTAACTATAACAAGATCAATAGGGAGAATATTTTTTTTATTCATTAATTCTATGTGTTTAGGGTCATTTCTTTTGCCGAGTATTCCAGCATGTATTTTAGGATGTAATGTCTTAACTCTTCCATCTAAAATTTCAGGAAATCCAGTGTAATCTGAAACATCTGTTACTTTGACTCCTGCGTCCATTAGTATATTTGCTGTCCCTCCCGTAGAAATAATATGTACATCGTTTTCTTCTAAAAATTCACAGAAAGAAATTATCCCAGTTTTGTCAGATACAGAAACAAGAGCACGTCTGATTGGTTTTTTTATTAATTTTTCCACCATATGCTTTCCTCTAGCCCCATTATATTTTTTATAATTTCTATAAATAATGTTTCGTTCAAGTTAAAAATTGTCTTTCGCATTATATTCTGGGACAAGTTTTTTAATAATTGAGCAAGTCTTCTTTGTTTCACCATCCAAAGCAAATAGTTCTATACGATTAATTTCATCCCGAAATCCCGAAAGCTTATTTGCTCGGGTTTTAGCAAGAAGTATCCCTGGCGTACTAGTCGGTTTAGGAGGTTCAGCTCCATGAAAAAGTTCTTCGAACATTTTCTCCCCAGGTCTTAATCCTGTATATGATATTTTTATATCAACATCTGGTGTGTGTCCCGCCAGGCGAATCATTTGCCGAGCTAGATCATCGATTCTAACAGGATTACCCATATCTAGAACGCATATACCTTGTTTTTCCGTTGTTGATTCTCTTGCGGCTGCTTGAAGAACTAACTGGACCGCTTCCTTGGTTGTCATAAAATAGCGAGTTACATCTTTATGAGTTACCGTTAGGGGTCCCCCCTCAGCAATTTGTTTTTGAAAAAGTGGTACAACGGATCCTGATGAACCCAAGACGTTTCCGAAACGTACAGTCATTATTCTTGTTGTTGATGTATTTTTATTGGCTATCTGAGACCCAAGGGCTTGGCAGTAACTCTCTGCAACACGTTTTGTGGCACCCATTATATTAGTGGGGTTCACAGCTTTATCAGTAGAGATTAGAACCATAACATTAACATTAAATTTAATACACGCGTCAGCAATATTACGAGTACCTATTATATTAGTTAGAGCACCTTCATTTGGATTTGATTCAACCATAGGAACATGTTTTAAGGCTGCCGCATGAAATACAACATTTGGGTGTTCTTTTTCAAAGACCTCTTCCATTCGTGATGTGTCTCTAACATCCCTAAGATACAGCTTCTGCTCTATAGTTGGTCTTTGTTTTTTTAGTGTTTGGTCTATGGAATATAAATTATATTCAGAGTTATCTATTAAAACTAATCTATTGGGTTCTAATTCTGCAATCTGACGACACAGTTCATACCCTATAGTTCCTCCTGCGCCTGTCACGCATACAGTTTTCCCTTTCACAAGTGTTCGAACTGAGTTCATGTCTAATGAGGTTTGAGGTCTGCCCAAAAGATCTTCAATTGCTATGGGTTTTATTTCAATAGGTGTTGAATCGCTATTACGAAAGTCGGTGAGTCTTGGTAGACGTGATAACGGTAAACCGAGACCGTCAGCAGCACGTAAAAGTGATCCAAGCCATTCAGGCTCAGCAGCATCAAATGTCATTATTAGTCTTTGTGGCTGCATGCCCCGTAATCTTAGATCTTTAGTAATACTCGGGAGATCATTTGTATTTCCCAGTATTTTTACTCCGCGAATATATTGCCCCACTTTTGTAGGTTCATCGTCGATTAGTCCTACAACTTTATAATTTGCAGCAGCTCCGCTAGTAGTTGAACGTATGAATAGTTCTGCATCATCTCCAGCACCTACTAGTATAACTGGTATACGATCTACATCTCGGGTTCTTTGAAACATCCCTCTTAAACTACCATCCACAATTGCACGGTAGAGTAATCTTGGTCCTAGCAGTAATGCTAATAGTATGAACCAATTAATAAATAAAGCAGATCTAGGAAAATCTTCAAGGCGAGTAGCTACAAAAAGGATTGGAAGGAAAATTAGTACTGCCAAGCTAACAGCCCAGCCAATATTTATCACATCTTGCAAAGATGCATATCTCCAAAAACCACGATATATCCTTGTCCGCCAAAATACTAATACACATACACCAGTAAAAAAAATTGTTCCCTCAAGTAAAAAATCTATAGACTCGGGTATAAATGAGTCTGGCCCCCAGCGGAGAATAAGGGCAAGGATGAAAGAAATAGCCGCCATCAAAACATCGTGAGCTGCTACAGCGTATGTTCTGTTTATATTTATCATTGCTTTTTCAAACACTATTGACTTTAGGTTTTGGCTTTATCTGTAAATACCACATAAATACTAAAACAATTAAGAGCCCTATTCCTAAAGTTATCCAGCGCCAAATTCCACCTTCAATACCTATAATCGCCAAAATCCCAAGAATGATGCCTAGGACTCCGATCAAAAATGAAACCCTAGCATGTCCTTTACCATTTCTTACGGCAATTTGATAAGCATGCTCTCTGTGTGCTTTCCAGGGTTTTTCCCCTCTACATACCCGTTTAATTAATGTGAAAGTTGAATCGAATATATAGTATGCGGATAATAGAAGAGCAGCGTCCCAATGGCCAATAATTGCAAGGTTTATAAGAAGATAGCCTATCAAATAGCCTAAGGTAACACTACCAACATCTCCCAGAAATATTTTGGCTGGTTGCCAGTTCCATATTAAAAAACCAAAAGCTACACTTGCTAATGCTAATCCTGGTAAAGCTATAGTTATGACCGCTTCAGAAAAAAAACTAATTATTAAAAACCCTAAACTAATAGTTATTGTTTTTGTTCCTGAGATACCATCAATCCCGTCCATAAAATTAAAAAGATTAATGAACCAAACCCACATACAAATTGTAATTAGTCTATCTGCCCATAGCGGGATAGAGCCGTGAAAAACTAATGCATCTGCTGGAAGAAAAACTAATACTACTGTTGATGCGGAAAAATGGAAAAATAATCGGCCAATAGCCGGAATTCCTCCTCGTAAATCGTCTATCCAGGAAAGGCTTGCTAGAGCTATTGCGCCAATAAATACAATCCAGGAATCATAGTCTTTGGTAAATGCATGTCCTGAAATATATAAAGAACACCATGTAGCAAGAAGAATTAAGACAACTGTAATTCCCCCACCTCTCGGTGTAGGAATTTTATGGCTAGATCGTATGTTAGGTTGATCAAATATATTATATTTCCGAAGTAAAGAAATTAATAACCATGTAGATACAAAAGTAGCTATCATTGGAAGCAAGGCTATTAATAAATAAATGAACCAGCTCATTTCTAGGTCTCGTCAGATGTTAAACTATTGGTTATTCTAATAAATAGATAATGTAAATGTTTAATGTTTGGGTTATTAAAATTAATAATCCAAGGTTTGGAAAGATGAATAAACAAAAAGATTTTCGCCAACGCTGGCATGCCTACTACAGTAGAAAAAGGATCAGCCACCAATGGTTTCAAGTTGATCTCCTTAAGGATCTCCCCGTGCAGAATGTGCTCGAGGTTGGCCCATACCTTGGTCTTGTCACGGCTATGCTTGCAAGTGCTGGATATTCAGTCACTACTTTTGATATAGAATCTGTATCTCATGATATAGGTGCAGAAAAACATATCCAAGGGGATATCGCAAAGATTTCCAAAAATTCTCTTTGTGAATTTGATGCTATTTTATGCTGTGAGATTCTAGAACATATTGCTTGGGAAGATATTGATAGTGTCATAAATAGAATGGCTGAAGGAGGCGCTCCTTGGCTAATTATATCGGTTCCCTATGAGGGTTTTCAGTTCGGTTTTTCAATCTATTTAAATCGTTTTCAGATACGAAGGTCGAGTTTTTTCCGAAAATTGAGATTTATGAAGAATTTCAAGTTGGTAGGAAACAAAAAAGACTGGGAGCCGCATAAATGGGAAATAGGGTATCGACATTATTCAATAAGGGCATTTTCTAATAAAATTAAGGACGCGGGCTATAAAATAGAAAGACAAGAATTTACCAGCGGATGTAGATCTGTATTTTTTGTTTGTAAAAATACTCTTATTTAGTCACTATTTTTTTGTAATTGGTAAAATCCATTATTAGTAACTACTGCATCAACTCTACCTTCTGAAAGAGCTTCTGCGCACTCTTCAGGGCTATTAATAATTGGTTCTTCGTGTGCATTAAAGCTTGTATTTATTATCGTAGGTATCCCAGAAAATTCATAATAGGATTTTAGTATATCGTAATAAAGCGGATTGATTGATCTATTAATTATTTGTGGTCTAGCAGTGCCATCGACATGCACTACTGCTGGTATACGCTCACGCCATGGTTTTTTAACGTTACAGGTAATTGTCATGAATTTACTGGTATATCTATTCGATTTATCAATATCAAATACCTTATCTGCATTTTCTTCAGATATAACTGGAGCGAAAGGCATAAACTCTGATCGGCTTAGACGATCATTCAGCGTTTGATTAATTTTTGGATCTGTAGGAGATGCTAATATGCTGCGAGCACCTAGTGCTCGCGGACCGTATTCCATGCCTTTAGTATAAATAGCTACAATTTTACCATTATGTATTAACTTAGCAGCATTTTGGTGAGGAACGCCTTCGATTGTCTGGAATTTTGGGTTTTTAGAAAGTGTTTTATCAATAATTGATCCATAGTCTTTTCCCAAATAGAGATTATCCAATTTCCATCTTTGTTTAAGCCATTTTTTTAATCCATCTCTATTAAGTAAAAATTGAAGAACACCTCCAGATGGAAGGCCTTGATCACTCATGGCAGGATAGATAAATATTTCTTCTACACCAGCTTCTTCCACAAGTCTCTGATTCAGTCTCACATTTCCAAAAACGCCTCCTGCTAGTCCTAAATTTCTAACATTATTATTTTTAACCAGGAGTTGTATGGAACCTATTATTTTATCTTCTAGAACGGCTTGGATAGATGAAGCCATGTCTTCCCGTGATAAATTTTTTGAAACTGCATAAATAAAATTTTTCATTGAGGCGTTATCTTCAAAATCGCTCAAAATTTGGCCATTTCTATTAATTGAGAAATGCTTTGATATTTCATATTTAGCGCTTGGTTTACCCAGTGCGGCTAATCCAGTTAATTTTCCTTCATGACGATTAATAGAAAAACCAAGTGATTGAGTAGCAAATCCATATGCTAAACCTAAGCTATCAACCCTCATAGGTTTTAGTATTTCAGAGTCATCTCCATAAAGTGTCAGGAGTTTTTCATCCTTAAATACTCTATGGCTATATTGTATATTATCTCCACCACCATCAGCAGTAAAAAGAAGAGAGCTTTCCCATTCTGTATGAAATAAAGTAGGTAAGGCATGGGCTAAGTGATGATTAAAAAAATATAAATCTACATCCTTGCTAAAACCAAAATCCCCCAAAAATCTTTTCTTATTAAAGATACTTTCGGATTCTTGAAGTTTATAGCGTATTAATTCGCGCTCCATACTCTTGTTTTTTTGTTTCCCAAAAATCTGTCTGGCATGACCCTCAATAAGGCGTGTTCCTCTAAAATGAGTAAAATATTTCCACGGAAAAATTCCTCGGCCTAATACAATAACTTCAACATCAGTTTTTCTTATATTAGCTATGGAAAGACACTCATTAATTGCCTCTACAGGAACCCTTCCACCATCAATCTTTAACCTTGTAAGTCTTTCTAAGGCTACTGCAGATATCAACTGATAGTCGTCAAATAAGCATACCGAAGCTTCATGGTAGCCGGGGTGTATACCTAAAATTATCATTTATTACCTGATTTTATGGTTATATTTCAATGTAGACGAGCCTAACGTTCTGTTGGTATTGCAGTCAATCCGAATAGGTAGGTAAATATTATTTATACTCCGACTGGTGTAAGTACAATTTGGGTGGTAAATCAGAACATGCCTTTCTTTAATGCACATAAATTTAGCAATAATGCAGATGATCTGGATTTAACTGAAGGAATCGGCGACCAAAATATATTTTCATTTTTGGCGGCTATTTTTATTGGTGCCTCAGTTCCCCTGGTTTGCTCTAGTCCCACTGTGATGGCAATAGCCTCTATTTTGGCACTTATTTTTATTATTATATCACCAGGAACTAAAATACTGATTAAGCAGCTTTTTAAAAACCTTAAGAGCCCACTAGCCTTAATGATCGTAATTCTTTTACTGAGTTGGGCGCCTAGTATGATTGACTCGGTTGACTTTGAAAAATCTGCAAGTGTTTGGGTAAGGACTCTATTTTTCATATTCGTTGCGACAGTTTTTTTTACATTTTTAAAACAGTCTCTATCACTTAGAAAAACTGCTCTTCGAAGCTTAATAATTTTCAGTCTTTTATCTAGTGCTATAGGAATAATAGCAATTTATACATATTCTCCTTTACTATCTCTATATCGACTAGATGGCCTTGATGTATTAGATACTTTAAAAACATTAAAATATTATGGATCTGTTGAGGGGTGCATTACAGTTCTAGTAATCTGTGCGGGATTCTATTTAGGTGGAGTATGGCGATATTTAAGTCTGTTAAAATGTATATTAGGCATTTTATTAATAATAGAGGTTGATAGTGACTCCGGTATACTAGCTCTTATAGTTGCTTCAATAGCCTGTTCTGTTCTTATTTTTGAGAATAAAGTATCTAAGGGAAGGTCAGCTTCAAAAGGTATTTTTCTTATCCTAATAGCTGCAGCAACTATATTCTTTTTGCTGATAGCAAAGCTTCCCGATATACCAAATCTTGAATATATAAATAACAAAACTTATGACGAAGTTCTTAATCCCTCTATTTCTGTAGAGTATGTAGATACGCACCGGCAGTATATTTGGGCATTTGCCCTTAATCTTGCATTAGATTCACCTGTTATTGGGCATGGTATAGATGTAAGTAACTATCTACCAAAAGCAGATATAGTTGTTTCTCAATTTAATCAGGCTTTTATACCCGGTCATCCCCATAGTTGGTTTTTAGAGCTATTTCTTGAGGTAGGTGTTATTGGACTTTTATGTTTAATAGCCGTACTTATATTTTTATTATTTATTTGGCTTAGAATATCCAGATCACAACTATTTATCAGTATGGCGGGCATTTCTATATTATTTGCGTTTTGGTCTTCATCTATGATTAATTTTTCCATTTGGCTTTCTTGGTGGCAGGGAGTTTTTTTAATTATTACCGCGATAGCTTTTTCTTTTGTCCCCACCAAATCGTTATTGTCACGATAGCTGCAGCAAACGTAATTCCAAAAAAAGGCTCTATAGGAATACGGTATTTGGGAGAAGCTATTGGGCCGTTTAACAAAAGAATATAAACGGTCCATATTATGAGAAAAAGTAATTGCACCCTACCAGTGCTGAATAGTCTCTTTGTTTTATCAACCCAGTTATCTTTTATGAGCACTATAAAACCAATTAATTGCACCGCGCGAGTAATGAATAGGAAAACTAGACTAATTAAAAGAACCCATGCATAGATCATACTATCGTTATTAAATAAAAATGATTTAATCTTCTCTATTTTGCTATCACCCGGCGTATCAAAAAACCCTGTCCTAGGGAGGTTTTTGATTGGTGGAGTCAGGATAGGTGATGGCGAAAATAAATTTATTGCTGACCCTAATAACCAAGATTTAAGTATTGCACTAGTATCAAGTTTTGCCATTTCTGACCATGCTAATGCCTGCATTTTATTTGATTTCTCAAATGGGTTGTTTATTTGTTGGGAACCGAATTGCTCATCAAATCTTTTTGTCATAACCTTTGCTCCTTCTACTTGAGGAGTGCCATCATTAACTTCCATCACTAGGGGAACGACCCAATTTAAAGTATGAGTTCCACCTTGGGAGGTTAATTGCCAACTATTAAATTGTTGAATATTTCTAATTAGGATAGGGCTTTGTGATGCGATTACAATTAAAGCTATAAAAAGCATATGTCCTAGTTGCGAAAACTTAAATTTAGAGATTAATAAACTACCCAAAGGTAAAAGTATTAAGCAGGCACCTGCCCAAGGTAAAATCATTACTCTTGTAGAAATAGCAAGTGCCAAAATACATCCAAGAAATATTGCATATTTCAAGGATGGACCTTTAAGCCAAAGCATTGCTGCCCACAGCGAGGCTGTAGTTAGAAAGAAAAATAATCCGTCAGTAAGAATACTGGTGCCAATAATTATCATTGTTGGATTAAACGCTGAAAAAATTCCTGCTAGTAAAGATAGACGTTTATCTATAAGCCCAGCCATTTGGTAGATCATTAGACATGTCAAGGCACCTAAAAAACATTGAGTAAGTGCTGGGAATAATGGATCAATGCTCCCACTTATTCCCTGATGAATTGCCAGAAAGAATATATAGAGCGGCATTCTTTCAGTCTCAGGTATATAGATATTGTCAGCAATTTCTCGTTGAAAATCTCCTGTTTCTAAAAAGGTTTGAGCGAGAGCAACATAAATTGGAGAATCTTCGTAGAACAAACCTTCTATACCAACTCCAAAATATATTCCCACGGTATATGCTGCACGTACTAATAGTGCTAAAGCAAAAACTATAGAAAGAGTTGAAAAATTTTCTAAACTAATTCTCAATTTATCAATCCAAAAAAAATATAAATTATTAATTTAAGGCTAATAGACTAAAATATCGATTGTGATTTTATGTAATAGAATTTGAACTTTGTGCATTCAACATATCCGGGCTATATCAGTTTTTCTGTAATACAATAAAAACTCGAAAGGCCATAAAAGGACCCATGAAAGGCATTAGTGTTGCTTCAATTCTTAAAAGTGTTGAGACCAGTAAAGCAGGTATAAGAGACCATTTACGGAAGCCGCCAGACAGTGGATAGGCAAAGAGGGAAAGCCTCTCAGAGTTAACAATCTTAAAGTTTTTATAGAGCTGTAGAAATTTTTTCTTTCCACTATTCCGAAAAAAAATGATTGTAGGTAAGGCTTGATTTGCATCAAATGGGTCTTTTTGAGGGTTAGGTTCACCCCTTTTCCAGGGATCAGCCCTCATATATATAGGCTCAGGGTGCGTTAGATGAAGTATAATAGAACTTATTATAGTGATACCGGGTTCAATCATGATTACTCTACCACCAGGTCTTAAAATTCGCTCTGCTTCATTAAAAAAATTATACGGAAATTCAATGTGGTGTAAGACGTCTAATAGGATAATATTATCAAAGCTCTGATCTTTAAAGGGGAGCTTTTGTGCATCAGCAGAAATATTAACCCATGAAGATATTTGTATATCTGTAATTATTACATCTTTATTATATTCATGTAAGTGTCCATTACCGCCTCCAATTTCTAAAGTTTTACCTGGCACACATGACGCTAATAATTTTTTGTAGTAACTCTCATAAACTCTTCTCAAAGAGGGTTTATTGTCCCAAACTGACCGATAGTAATCAGCACTGAATGAAAAACTATTAGTTTTCTTATCCATTACAGAGATTTCAACTTTCGAAATGCGAAGAAAACCATTCTGAGTAGCATTAAACCATGACGAAACCTTGATATCTGTGTAGTTCCATAAGTTCTCTCTGCGTAACGAATTGGTATTTCAACTACTTTTAGGTTAAGCTTTGTAGCGCCAAAAATGAGATCAAAATCTCCAAAAGGATCAAAATCTCCGAAATAGCTCCTATTCTTTGCAATACTTTTATAATGTTCTTTACTAAGTACCTTAGTTCCACAAAGGGTATCAGTAAACCGCTGATTTAGTAGCCATGAAAAGACCCATGCAAAAAATAGATTGCCTCCTACATTTAGCCATCGCATTGCACCTTTTTCCATTGGGTAAATAAATCTTGTGCCGTTTATAAACTCACCCTTTCCAGAAGATATTGCATTATAGAATTTAATCAAATCTTCAGGTGGAACAGTTAAATCTGCATCTAATATCATAAGAATATCATTAGATGCCATTTTGAAAGCTTTGCGGACTGCATCGCCTTTACCCATTCCATCCTGAACAGTTACCCTTATATTTTTATGGGGAAATTCTTTAATAACACGATTTATTTCCTCTAAAGTTCCGTCACTACTATGGCCTTCCACGAAGAGTATTTCCATATCAGAGTTAAATTCAGGTAACCTTTGAACCGCAGGGAGTATATTTCCTCTCTCATTGCGACAAGGAATAACTATCGTTGTAGAAGGTCGTATATTCCTTATAGCTTTAAGTGATCTTGCCACTACATAATTTCTTACGCACAGTTTTCTTATAAGTGGTAGTGTGGCAATAGTGCGGTTTACTGCAGGTCCTATACCAAACAAATGCTTAGGAATTAATTGTCTCCAATCACGCTTTATAATATCAAAATCGCTTATCTCTAGTAAGTCATCTATATCTTTAGCTGAAAGATGATTTAGGGGCATTTGTTTACGTTTTAAAGATAAAGCTTCAGAAGAGACTAGAATGGGAGTCCATAACCAGGAAAAATATGATACAATTACCCTTGTATCAGAATGACAAAGATTATGAAGTGAAGAAAAACAGTTCTGCACATCGTCAATCAATCCAACAGTATCTGACAAGAGAATAATATCAAAGGTGCCTTTTAGTTCAGATATAATTTTCTCATCCTCAATATCTCCGGCTAAAAATCGCAAATTTGGATTTTCTTTAGATGAATACTTCGATTTAGCTAAATCTATCATTTTAGTTGAAATATCTAGGCCTATTCCGTCAGATGGCTTTAGGCTTGCTAATAAATCACCATTTCCACATCCGATATCTAATATCCGAAGATTTTCTGAAATCAGAAAACGAAAATAAGATCTATCTTGGGAATGAAAGAAATCATTTTTATTTATCCAGGATGAAGGTTTTGAAGCAAGTTTATTGTAGTGTCCTAGGATTTCTTTCTTTCGATCCAATTTACGGTCAAAAGAATTTTTTTCGTCTATAGGAGGTTTTTTAATTTTAAAAATCATTTCAGCTTCTTATTTTGTGTTCATTCGATCTTTTAGATCCTGCTTATGACCAATTGCAATCCAGAGCAGTGCTCCGGGTATGCTCGCAGCTATAGTTACAAAACCAAACAACACAGAGAGAGCAAGAGCGTCACCTGAGTTAATACCTATATAACCTAAAGCTGCAACCATAGCTCCTTCTCGTACGCCCCAACCTGCAACTGATATAGGCAGTGTAGCTAGTAGCATTACAGGTGGTATAAGTGTCATTAGAGTTAAGAAATTAATTTCTATTCCAATTCCTGATGATAGCAAGTGTATCACTAAGATTGAAAAAAAATGAATAATGAGAGATGAAAATAAGGTTAATAGGGATGGCCTGGGTGATAGAAGCACCTTTCTTGCATTGCCAACATCTGAAGCGATCTTTCTCATAGTTGAAAAACGTCCAAATTTTTTTGGAATCATAGATATTAGGAAAATAAAACTAAGAGCCCCTACTCCCGCTACTAATATCAAAATAATTGCAATACGGGCGTTATTATCTTCTATAAGTAAAAATAAAAATGGTAAAAAAACAGCAATTAAAAGTAATAGTGCAGCCAGACCAATGAGCCTATCAAGAGCTACCCCAGATACTGCTTGACCCGCGCTAGCTCCTTTTTTTGTAATAATCCAAACCTTAACAGCATCTATACCTATACCCGCAGGAAGAACTTGGCCGAGGAAATTAGCAACAAAATTAATTCTAATAGTATTAATTAAATGAATATTTATAGAAAGTGCACGACAAAGAATATGCCATCGTATGCTGCTAATGGCGATTAGCGCTATAAATGATAGTAGGGCTAAAAAACCATAAACCAAGTCAAGTTTTGCCAATCTATCAGCGCTTTCACTTATATCTACTTGACCAATAAGCCACCAAGCTAGTATTCCAGAAACAGCGAATTTTGTGACAAATGAAAAGATTTGTCTACGGCTAGGACTTAAGTATTTTGTTACAAGAAAAGCCATATAATGATTTACAATTTGTTGTAGCTAACTTTATCTTTTTCGTCTTATTGAATCTATACCTATAACCATCGCCTTTTTATCAATCAAATGATAAATAATGGTTTATGAAACACTGGTATGTAGTACATACGCATGTAAATGGGGAGAAGCGAGCGGAAATTAATCTTTTGCGCCAAGAATTTGAATGTTGGCTGCCTAAGTATAGAAAAAATCGTCGTCATGCTGGAAAGCAAGAAACTGTTCTAAGACCAATGTTTCCCAGATATCTATTTATAAGGATTGATATAGAAAAAGACCAATGGAGGCCAATTTTGTCCACCTATGGTGTGGCTAGTATTGTAGGGGACAAAAATGGCCCATATCCAATTGAAGACCAAATAATTGAAGAAGTTAAGAAAAGAGCAGGAATAGATGGTATATTTGATCTGATCCCTAAAACATTTAGTGCAGGGGAAAAGGTTAGGATTGCCTCTGGGCCGTTAGCAGATTGGGAGGCAATTTTCCAAGAAAAGTCGGATTCTAAAAGAGTTTTAGTGCTTTTGAGCTTAATGGGCAGGGAAATTAAGGCATCTATCTTAACGGAAGATGTAGAGTCTGTATAATTAAGGTGATCATTTATTGAATTGAATTCACTCAGTAATAAAATTTTTCAACCTCTTAGCCACATCACATGGTGAAACCGTAGGGCGTCCTAATTTCTCTAAAGATCCAGGTAATATTTTTACATGTATCATGTGTGGGCCGTCACTATAATCAGTTTTTTCTATGGCTAGTTTTAAATTTTCTACTGTATTACAAAATGATGCTGATGAATAACCACACGCTAAAGCAATGTTAGAAAAATCTATATTCTTAGATACGGTATTTTGTCCACCAGTCGAATCGTGAACACCATTATCTAAAAGTATGTGAATATAATTTTTTGGCCGATAATTTCCTACCGTTGCCATATTGCCCATTTTCATTAGTGCAGCCCCATCACCGTCAATAACTAAAACTTTTTTTGGTGTATTAATAGCTACCCCTAAACCTATGGCGCTTGCGCATCCCATTGAACCAACCATATAAAAATTTTGAGGTCGATCATCAATAGTGAATAGTTCTCTTCCAGTTTTTCCAGTTGTCGCAACTAAAACTGTAGATTGCGATATTAATTCTAAAACCGCACGTAGAGCAGTTTCTCGTGAAAGAAAAGACTCCCCCTCAAGTATATTTTGCTCATAGGTTCTTTCTGAAAAGTTTGTGGGTTTTTGGAAAAGTCCATCGTCTTGGACAGAATTTTTTTCCATTATAAGGGCAAAAGGGAGGCTATTACGTTCCATGTATTCATCAGCCTCCTTTAAAGTCTTGCTAATATCAGATGAATACTTAGGAAATATTCGATGTTCAATATTCATCAGGTCTAATATATTGGGCGTAATTTCTCCCATCAAATTATGCTGAGGCTCATCCTTAATTCCCGGTTGGCCTCGCCAGGTAACTATAAGTAGGCAGGGAATTTTAAAAGGGTAATTGAGAGATGTAAGAGGATTTACTGTATTTCCAAGCCCGGAGTTTTGGCACATGACAATAGGTTTTCTTCCCGCAAGCCAGGCACCGGCAGAAATTGCTATAGCTTCACCCTCATTAGTTGCACCTACATATTTAAGGTCTTTTTCAGAAAGTACAAAGTTAATTAAAGGTGTTAAAAAAGAGCATGGAACTCCTGAAATAAAATTGAAACCCATTTGGCGAGCGGGTTGGAAAAATTCATCAGCAAGAATCATTTTATGCCCTTAAGTCGCTTTACAGCTCTATGGTATTGCGTATACGTGCCAAATCAAAGGTGTCGTCGATATCAAGCCAATGCCCATTAATATATTGAGCATTAACCTTAACACCTCTTTTAATAATTGCTTTTACAAGTGATGGTATATCAGCATGGTTAATAGATTGTAATTTCTTCATCTCTAATATTTGATTTATAATTTCTTTAAATCCATTTTCGCTGACCTTAATTAAGCCAATGAATTCGCCCCCTGAATCAATCTCAGATTGATCATCTTTAAAATCTAAGATCTGAATTTCTCCATCCTCTAGATACCCCCCTGTGTGTGCTTTATCACATTCTACAAGGTCTACTTCTCTATTTGGGTCACGATGCTTTACGTTACGCCATGATGCATCTACTGCACAGACAATATCACCTTCATTACTCATCAAAGACTCTAGAATATAGGGTCTAAACAATATGTCACCATATGTAATGATACAAGGTCCACTAATATCATGTATTGCATGATTTAGAGATGACACTTCTCCTGTATTAGCAAATTCGTTATTAACAATTTTTGTAACATTGTTAACATCAACAGTATCGGATCGATATCCGCAAACTACAGATATATTACTAATACCGCATTGGTTAAGTGTTGAAACAAGTCTTTTAATAAGTGGTTTTCCCCTAATATCAACCATACATTTCGGAAATTCATCTGTCAGTGGACCTAACTTCGAACCTTTACTTGCAGCTAATATGATTGCGTTGTAACTATCTTCAGGTAACACAAAATATCGCTGCTCTGCTTCAACTAGTTCTTTTTGTCCAACTAAAGAGAAAACATCCTTTACAGTAGTAATTTGTGGCTCTACATTTGCAATTGTTTGTTCTTTAAAAATTAATTCACTTACATCTCTCATTGCAGTGATAGCTGCGCGCATATTATGATTAGCCCAAATAGCAACTGATATTTTTGATTTACGGAATACATCAGTAGGAGTGAGATAATACATTGTAGGTACAATAACTAACGGAGCTTTATTGTCCCATTTTTTAGCAAACTCTATAATTTCTTTAGCGTCTGATTTTTTAGAGTGAATAAGAATTCCATCAGCTCCAGCATCAGTATACGCAAAAGCGCGCCTTAATGCTTCTTCAATAGGCCATCCGGAAATTAGTGCTTCTACTCTTGCAATGACGCTAAAACTTTCGTCTGTTTGTGTATCTTTGCCAGCTTTAATCCTTCCACAAAATTCATCTATATCAGCCAATGGTTGTCCTTCTCCTATAAAAGAATTGGTTTTTGGAAAAAGCTTATCTTCAATACAGACACCGGCTATTCCTCTTTGGCAGAGTTTTTGTACTAATCTTCTAACATTATTAAAATTTCCATATCCTGTATCACCATCAACTAATATAGGTATTGAAGTTGCATCAGCCATGAACTCAAGCTGTTCAAGTACTTGTGTCCATGATGCCTCATTATTATCTCTGACCCCTAAGGCAGTTGCCATGGAAAGACCTGATGCCCAGATACCAGAAAAACCTGCCTCTTCAACAATTTTAGCAGAAACGCCATTATGGGCTTCCATTAGAAATGATAAATCATTAGAGGTAAGCAATTCCCGAAAGCTAGAAGCTTTAGACTTTTTTTGTGGGATTGACACGCTATCAATTCGCGTCTTCACGGACCTTTTCCCTTCTTTAAATAAAAGCTTTGCACTATAGAGTTTTCTATCAATATCAATTAGTGGACAATCTATCATGCCCCCAGGAATCTGACAAAATCTGATAATTTGGATATTTAAAAGTAAAAACAACCAAAAGTTTGGCAAATTTCTGCCAGCTTTGTTCATTAAATGAACAAATATGTTGATTTATTGTTCATTTAATGAACAATACTCACCGATTAGTTGTTCATATATTGAACAATATTATTATAAAATATTGATTTAGTTACATATATGTTGTTTTACATATTAAAAATGTCAAATTTCTGGGTAGTTAATTCACCCGGAACGGCGGTAGCGTGTACTTTTAGTGCAAAAAAATAAGCAAGAAAACATGAATAAACGTAGTCGAGACGATGAAATAATTCGTGATATCCTTACACTTGTGGAGGAGACTGAGTCTCTTAATCAGCGTGATGTTGCAAACGAGCTGGGAATAGCACTAGGCTTGGCCAATGCTTATATTAAGCGGTGTGCTAGAAAGGGATATATCAAGGTTGCTCAAATACCTCGAAAGCGATTTGCTTATTACCTCACACCCAAGGGATTTTCTGAAAAGACACGTTTAACAGCTGAGTTTCTGACTGACTCTTTTTCATTTTTTCGTCGAGCAAGATCACAATATGCAGAAATCTATGCAGGGTGTGAATTTCATAAATGGCGTAATTTAGTTATTGCAGGCACAAGCGAGCTAGCAGATATAGCAGTCCTATATGCAGGTGATTATAATGTAAAAATTGTTGCAGTAGTTGGAGACAATTCTAATTTGAATCGTTTCCATGGAATTCCCGTTTTTGAAGATATAGAAAAAATTGATAAATTTGATGCCCTAGTATTTGCTCATCTAAACAATCCTCAAAAAGAATATGACTCTCTTTTGCATAATGTATCCCCTGATCGTATCCTAATTCCCCCATTACTTGAAATTTCCATTAATGAAACTCCAATACAAAAAAAAAGATTTAAAAACGATGATCAATAACACATACAATGGAAAAAAAGTTTTAGTGACTGGAGCTGACGGTTTTATAGGGTCACACCTTACTGAATCTCTTGTATCTAAAGGTGCTTGTGTTACAGCAATGACTTGTTACAACTCTTTCGGTAGTTTTGGTTGGCTGGACGAACTCTCATTAGACATACGTAATAGTCTAACTATAAAGCCATGTGACATAAGAGATAGTGCTCACATATTTCGTATTTTTGAAGGGAACGAAATAGTTTTCCATTTAGCTGCATTAATAGGTATTCCGTATTCATATTTAGCTGCTCAATCTTACGTTGATGTAAATATAAACGGTACACTTAACTTACTTGAAGCAGCAAGAGGTGGTTCTTGTGGGAGAGTGATTCATACATCTACAAGTGAGGTTTATGGATCAGCTCAGATGAGGCCTATACCTGAAACTCATCCTTTGCATGGTCAATCTCCATATGCTGCATCAAAGATTGGCGCCGATCAAATGGCTGAAGCTTATGCGCGAAGTCATGATGTTCCTGTGGTTATTTTAAGGCCCTTTAATACCTATGGTCCTCGACAAAGCGAAAGGGCAGTTATTGCAACGGCCATTAGGCAGATGATAGATAACTCATGCAAAGAGGTTCACCTGGGGGATATAACTACTACCCGAGACTTTAACTTTGTAAATGATACAGTTGAAGCTTTTACTCAAGTAGGATTATCTTCTAATATTAGTTACGGAGAACCTTATAACGCTGGATCAGGGATTGAAACTTCTGTATCAGACGTTGTTCAGAAATTGTTTCAAATCACAGGTTGTAATAAACCCCTCATAACAGATAAGAATCGCAATCGTCCTAAAGCATCAGAGGTGCGCTCGCTAATTGCTGACGCAAGTAAATTAAAGGCCGCAACCGGTTGGAAAAGTTCTATAGACTTAGACACTGGTCTCACTCAGACTGTAGAGTGGTGGAAACACAAATCCTTTAAGGACGACGTGGGTAAGGGCAATGAATACAAAGTGTGAGATCAGCTTAAACAAAGGGAATATAGTACTATGAAGAGTGAATCTGCGCTCAATGTTTATATAGGTTGGGATAGTAGAGAGGATATTGCTTACGAAGTTTGTAGAAGATCTATGCTGGCACGCACTACCCATCCAGTAAAAATTAAATCCTTAAAAAGGAATGAATTAAAATCTGAAGGACTCTACAACAGGAAAGAAGACCCACTTGCATCAACAGAGTTTACTTATACAAGATTTTTAGTTCCATATTTAAACGATTATAAAGGATGGGCATTATTTTGTGACTGTGATTTTCTGTGGTTATCTGACGTATCAAAGCTACTTGAAACAGTCGATAACAAATATGCTGTAATGTGTGTTAAGCATGATTATCGCCCTAAAGAAAAAACAAAAATGGATGGTTCTAAGCAGACAGTCTATCCGCGTAAAAATTGGTCATCAATGGTATTATATAATTGCTCGCATCCAAAAAATAAAATTTTAACCCCAGATTTAGTAAATACTGAGACCGGTGCTTTTCTGCATAGATTTCAATGGCTAAATGATAATGAAATTGGTGGTGTTCCTGAAACGTGGAACTGGTTAGAGGGTTGGAGTGAAAAACCAACTGATGGAACTAATCCCAATGTAATTCATTTCACTCGTGGGGGCCCTTGGTTTGAAAGCTGGACGAATGTTGATTATGCTACAGAATGGAATTACGAAAAAAATCTTTTATTGGAAGAGGCTTCTAACAATAAAAAATATAGATAGATAAATTAACTAAAAATTTCTTCAACTGCAGACCAAGTTTCTTCGGGATAAAATTTATGTTTACCAAGAACCGAAATATCACAAAGTTTATCTTCAGCGCCCATCTTTTCAAATGCTAAACGTGCTGAACTGCATACTTCAGACATTCCACTAGATGGCCAAATGTGATCATTTACACCTGAAATTGTAATAGTAGGACGTGGAGCGCACATAGCTATTATATCATTCATTTCGAACCATTTTAGTATTCCAGGCACAATATTTTGACCACTAGGATTACCCCGAAGCATTATTGTTTGGCGCATGTATCCAATACAACCACTAGCAATAACTCCATCAATCTTTTCATTAAGAGCTACTGAAAACATGGCTGTAGATCCACCTGAAGAGTGTCCAAGACAGACAATGGTATCAAAAAAAAATCTCTTATTAAGTCTTTCATTTTTAAGCCAATCGACTACAGCATTGACGTCAGTTACACGTTCTCCAATGAGTGTATTACCTATCATTAACGCATGATTAGCAGCATCTATACAGGGATCTTGGCTGGGTTTTTCTAATAATTGCTCTCGCCTTTCTCCAAAGCAGGATTGTTCAATGGCTACAGCAAGCCACCCTTTTTCGGCAGCCTGGAGGGCAAAATCAGCCCCATTTTGCAATCGCTCAAAATCTGCAGGTTCTCGAATTTTTCCTAAGGATAGATGGGCCCCTGAATTTGTGCCTTGGAGACATATCATAGCACGTTTAGGAATACGTACTTTGTTACTAAATATTAGGTGGACTGGGATATGATATCCAGCTGTAGTTTTAAGATAATATTTTTCACATATAAGCCCTTTATCAAGAGAGGACTCCTCAATTTTAGATTGGGATTCCATAATGTGAATAGGTTGAACTCCACAAATTTCAGAGAGTTTTTCGCGAGCTATTTTTTGCCATTCAGAGAATTCTTGAAATCTATCTGATGTTTCCAAAAATGAAAGTTTTGGCTTTATGTTATTTATTGAAGAACGATGACTTAAACTAGGACTAAGGGAAAAATTATTTTTTTCATATAAATCTGTCTTGCTCATTAGTAGCGTTTTACTAATACGTCGACGCGTGGCTAGAAAATAAGCTTTTAAGCGTGCAATACGAAGATTAAGTTTCTGTTTATCAAACATCTAGAGTTCTCTTATTTTTACGGCAATATTATCTTTAGTTAAAAATTAATAAAATACAAACAATCTCTTTCTTGTCCTTACAAACTGAAATACAATGAGCCTTAGAAATAATTACGTAAAGCATAGAACCAAGCGGATAGGACTTTCTGAAGTCAGAGCATCTTTCTCTTTTTCTGAGAAAGAGCCCATTTGCATGCGTTATTTTGCTAGGCCGCTAGCAAATGTAATGACTCCTTCGTTTTATAATTTGGGAATTACTGCTGATCAAGTAATCGCCATAAGAGTAATTATCGGCGTTCTTTCCTTGATATTTTTTGGAATAGGCGATTATTGGACCTCTTTTATTGGACTAATAGCGTTTGCTCTTGCGTATAGTCTTGACTGTGTCGATGGAAATCTTTCCAGGCTTGATGGCAAAGGCAATTACTGGGGGAAATTTATTGATGGATACGCTGATGATATAGTTCTATTTATTGTTCCTTTAGCAATTGGTGTTGGAGTATGGTCAGAAGATGGTAGTGCGGCTGGAATTATCGTTGGAGCAATAGCAAGCATAATTGCACTTATTACAGGAACTGGCCGTCATCGTTTTTCTTTCGTACGTGAATGGATGACTGCAAAAACAGGGCCTCTAAGTGATAAAGATAATAATATTATAGAGAGTTTTGATAAACGAAGAAAATTACCTGTTAGTATATCTATGAATTTATACTGTTTCTCTCCATGGCTACTGTTACTGCCTGAAGGTGGTTGGATTTACTTATCTATATCAATAGGAGTAGGTGCTACTATCAATATTTATTTGATCTTTACATTAATATCTCAAGCTAACGTGGTCCTGCGGCGCACTAGACAAGCAGTTCATGCAGGTCAGGCAGTTTCAAGGGATTCTGATGAGTAAGGCTTTTTCACGTATCTTTGTATTACCTTCTTCAGAGACAAAATTTGTACTAATGGAGATTATGCGTTTGATAAAAGCTAACCAAAAAAGTGAGATTCACTTCTATTGTAATACAAAAGAAGATATTAAATTTTATAAAAAATATTATTCATCTGAAGTAATGAATTCTATTAATAAAATATCAACTCTATATGAGAATCTTGGAGCAAAGAATTTAGATTCTAAATCAGTTATAGAACAGTCAAAGGTATATGAAGATAAATTAGGTTACCCTATAAATTATCTAGCTGTATCTGATAGACATCTTGGGCGCGGATATGCATTAGGCGGTTTTAAACACCCACGGTCAAGGTATTCTCAAGAAACCACTTATCTCCAGATGTTAAATGCCTACAATAAGACGCTTAAATATTGGGAAGACGAAATTAATTTAAAAAACCCTACATTAATTATTGGTGGAGGAAAAATACTTGCAACAATTGCCCGTTCAAAAGGCATTCCCTATCGTTTTATGGCGGGCTCTAGATATAAAAACTATTTTTATTGGGCGGAAGATGAGTATTTTTATTCTTCAAGATTAAAAGAGGCATTTGATAGCTCAGACATATTATCAGCAGCAGAAGTAGATTCTCCATATAAGTCACATCTTGTGAATAGAGAAATTTTTCTAAAAAGTACAAATCTACTATTTATAATTAAATCAATAATTCTTCTTTTGGCGCGCAGGACATATTGGCGATTACGTCGATATGAGAAAGGTAGGGGATACTTTACATTAGATGAATTATTTCTAGTTCTGCGTCGATGGAAAGATGGGCACTTGATGACGGGAAAAAAAATGCATCGCCTAAGTGATATGGGTAATAGCAAATTTGTATACTATCCTCTCCACACCGAACCAGAAACTGCATTACAAACACTATCACCGGAGTATTTTTATCAGTTGTCATGTATTGCTGCGCTATCGAGGGACTTACCAGCCGGAACAGTATTAGCTGTTAAGGATACACTCGCTGCAATAGGTCGCAGGCCAAGAGATTTTTATGCACAGATCTTAGAATTTAAAAATGTAGTTTTATTAGATGTTCGTGAATTTGGTCTAGAAGTAGCAAAAAAATCCTCAGCGGTTGCTACTATAACTGGAACCGGAGGTTTTGAAGCAGCTGTTATGGGAAAGCCTGTAATATCATTTGGAAGGCATAATCTTTATAATTTTTTATCTCATGTAAGAGTTATTAATGATGAAACAAAGCTCAAAGAAGATCTTGTATGGGCCCTAAAAGACGATTTTGATGTTAAAACAGCTAAGATTGAGGGGGCAAAGTTTTTAGAGGGAGTTAAGAATATCTCTTTTAATATGGAAGAGTTTACAGCCATTAATGGAAAAAACTTTTCTGATATAGCTATAAAACGAGCCTACGAAAATTTATATAAGAGTATTAATGGTCTCAAAGATTAGATTAGAGAATGAATTGCTGAATAATATAAAAGACCCTCCATTAAGAATAGTGTCTCGTTTGGATATCAAAGGTCCAAATGTAATTAAAGGGGTTCATCTTGAGGGCCTGAAGGTTGTTGGCCAGCCTGGGGACATGGCTAGGCTATACTACGCACAGGGTGCAGATGAAATTATATATATTGATGTTGTAGCTTCACTATATGGTAGGAATAGTATTCTTACGGTAGTTGAGGAGGCAGCAAAGGAAATTTTTGTACCTATGACTGTTGGTGGCGGCATTCGAACGGTGGATGATATTGTTTCTGCATTACGAAGTGGGGCTGACAAAGTTGCTATTAATACTGCTGCTCTCCAGCGCCCTGAATTTATATCAGAAGCTGCCAAAGCATTTGGCAGCCAATGTATTGTTCTTTCGGTCGAGGCTAAAAAAAGAGGGACAGAAAATTGGGAAGCTCTTACTGATAATGGTCGTGAGCAGACCGGAGTTGATGTTTTAGAGTGGGTTGATAAAGCACAAGATCTTGGAGTTGGTGAAATTCTTATAACATCAGTTGATAGGGAAGGTACGCAAAAAGGTTTAGATATTGATTTAGTTAAAGCAGTCAGGAATCGTGTCACAATACCAGTAATTGCATGTGGAGGTGTTGGTAATGTCGATCATGTGGCAAAATTACTTGATAAGACAAAATGTGAAGCTATCTGCTGCGCATCAATCTTTCACCACAATATTTTGTCAGTTTCCGATCTCAAGTTATCTCTTGGGAACAAAGGATGGAACGTAAGAATATGATTGTTGTAGTCGATTATGGAAGGGGTAATATTTTTAGTCTCTCACATGCGCTATCTCACATCGGTGTTGATCACAGGGTATCTAAAGCCTCTAAGGACGTAGATAGGGCTAAACTTATAGTTTTACCTGGGGTTGGTGCATTTGGTGATGCTATGTCAGCACTGAAAGATCTTCACTTAATTAATCCTATTAGGGAAGCGGCTAAAAGGAATATTCCTTTGCTTGGAATTTGTTTGGGCATGCAAATTCTAGCAAGCAAAAGTGAGGAATTTGGTGATAATGATGGCTTAGATATCATACCTGGGGAGGTTAGAGCCTTACCCCCGCCAAATCCAAATATATCTAATCATGTTAGAATACCTAATGTTGGGTGGAGAAATATTAATGTTTCAATAAATGATCCACTTTTAAATAAATTACCTGATAATAAGGTTAGTTATTTTGTACATTCATATGGTTTTTTTCCAGATTCTAAAGACTCAATTGTTGCTACTACTCATGTAAACGGTATAGATGTCCCTTCAATTGTAAGAAAGGGAAACATTGTAGGTTGTCAATTTCATCCGGAAAAAAGTGGTGACTTGGGATTAGAGCTATTAAAAAACTTTTTTCTAAACTTATAAATATTTAAATAGTATGGGTAGGACTTGTTTGGAGTATATTTATGGAAAAAGAAAGCATAAATAATAATTTTCAAAATAGTGATAATTTAGAAGCCAAATATGGACTTCCTAATAATGTTCAATTTTGTACAAGGTGTGTCATTTCAAACCAACGCCCATCCTCGACCGCAGAATTTCAACATCGAGCAGATAGTAAAAAAAATACTATTAATTTTGATGAACAGGGGGTTTGTGATGCTTGTCGCTATGCGGAGATCAAAGACCGAGGGGTTGATTGGGGGGAACGGGAGAGAAAGTTAGTTAGTCTTTGCGATAGATTCCGATCAAGAAATGGATCTTATGATTGTTTGGTCCCAGGATCAGGAGGTAAAGACTCTGTTTTTGCATCACATATACTAAAGAATAAATACAATATGAATCCACTAACAGTAACTTGGGCGCCGCATTTGTACACTGATGTAGGTTGGAGAAACTTTCAAAACTGGCTGCATATTGGAGGATTTGATAATTATTTGTTTACTCCTAATGGTAAGGTCCATCGTATCCTAACAAGACTAGCATTCATCAATTTATTACATCCTTTTCAGCCATTTATATTAGGACAGAAAAATTTTGCCCCAAAAATTGCTATAAAAGAAGATCTCCCATTAGTCTTTTATGGTGAGAATGAAGCAGAATATGGAAATCCAATAGAAGAGAATAAAGGGGCGACACGCAATGAAGAGTATTTTGCACAAAGTATTTATGACGAAACTTACTTAGCAGGTATTCCAGTAAAAAAATTGCCTGAATATGGAATTAAACCTGGTGAGATTGAACCTTATATGCCTGGTGACCCAAATGCTATTAGATCTGCAAATATTGAGGTACATTATCTTGGATACTATTTACGTTGGACACCCCAACAGAACTACTATTACGCAGCGAAACATGTAGATTTTGAGGCTAATACCGAAAGGACTGAAGGAACATTTTCAAAATATAACTCTATTGACGATAAAACAGATCCTTTTCATTACTGGACCACTCTTGTTAAGTTTGGTATCGGCAGAGCTAGTTATGAGGCTAGTCAGGAGATTCGCAATGGTCATATTGAAAGAGAAGAAGGTGTCGCGCTTGTACATAGATATGATCAGGAATTTCCTGAAAAATTCTTCCCCGAATTTTTAGATTACCTTAATCTGAATGAGGAAGAATTTTTTGCTATAACTGATAAATTCCGATCTCCGCATTTATGGATAAAGGGAAACCAAGGATGGCAATTACGTCATCAAGTTTCATAGATATAAATAATAATATCTGAAAAAATTCTATGAGTCGTACATTAGGTGTAATAGTTGCAAGAGGGAATTCAAAGCGTATACCTCGCAAGGTTGTGCGCCCCTTGCTTGGCGCTCCTCTTATAAGTTGGGTAGGTAATGCAGCGAAAGCTAGTCATTTAGATAGAGTAATCGTTTCTACAGAGGATACAAAAATAGCTGAAGAGGCCACTAAGTGGGGTATGGATGTGCCGTTTATTAGGCCAGAAGAACTTGCGGGGGATTTTATTTGTCCTGAAGATGTATTGATTCACGCTTTGCAAGTGATTGAAGCTCAGGGCGTCAAATACGATAATGTTGCTTTAATTCAACCAACTGCACCGTTTATAACTGGCGATTCAATAAATCTATGTTTGGAAGAAATGAAAGAAACTAACACAGCCTGCTGTTTTCTTGCTAGGCAAGTATCAGAGCTACCGCAATGGATGTTTAAGGAGAATAGCGAGGGATATGTAGAATTGATTATCGAAGGTGAACTCTCCGGAAGTAGACAGCATACTCAATTGGTAGAACCCGCCTATATTCCAGCAGGAGCAGTATGGGTGGTAAGGAAGGATATACTCCTCACAAAAAAGAAAATTTATGTAAGTCCTATGAAAAAAATTATATTACCAAGAGAATATGCAGTCGATATTGATGAGGAATACGATTTTGTGATAGCAGAGGCAATTGCCCATCATTACCATTTCATTCCGCCAAAAATAATAGAAGATAAGCCTAGATAATTATATGTCAGAAAAAGAAAAAAAAATACTTTCATCTATTGATAGTCGTGATCTGATAGAGAAATTAACTTGTTCTCCTGATTCCACTGTTCGATCTGTTCTTGTGAGAATAGATCGTTCATCCCCAAATTTATTTCAGATAGTTATAGATGATATGGGTCGGGTAATTGGTACTGTTACTGATGGTGATGTTCGTCGAGGTATGCTTGCTGGAGTTAGTCTTGATGACCCTATCAGATCATGTATGCATCATTCGCCTCGCGTAGCATTGCAGTCTGATGTTGATAATAATAATGTAATAATTCAATCATCATTTTTTCTACCTGTTGTAGATAGTCATGGACAATTAACACAAGTGCTTACTCGTAATAGGCATGATAGTGTTATAGGTAGAGCCCTTGTAATGGCGGGTGGTTTTGGAACAAGATTGGGTGAGAAGACAAAAAGTCGACCAAAACCTCTTTTAGAGGTTGGCGGAAAGCCAATTCTAGACTATGTCTTATGTCAGCTGGAGGCTGCCCAAATTTCCCATATCCACATAGCAGTACACTATCTTGGTGACCAAATAGAAAACTTTATTCTTAATAGAGATAATCGTTCACGGATAGAAATAATTAAAGAAGTGGATCCATTAGGTACTGCTGGAGCACTTAGTAAATTGCCTAATTCCCTGGACGGACCAGTATTAGTAATTAATGGAGATGTAATTACTGAGGTAGATCTTACTTCAATGGGTGATTTTCATTTTCGACATGGATACGATGGTACAGTCGGCGCTGCCCCATATGAAGTTAATATACCATTTGGTGTGTTGAGGCATGATAAAAGTGGTCTCTTAACTAGTATAGAGGAAAAGCCAACTTATCAACATCTAGTTGCAGGCGGTATTTATCTTGTTTCCCCAAGAATTGTTGGTCTAATTACTCCAGGTAAACCAATTGATATGCCTGATATTCTTGAGCTTGCACAGCAAGCAGGTTTTCGTATGGGTATTTTCCCTGTACATGAATATTGGCGGGATATTGGTAGGCCAGATGATCTCTGCTCGGCAGATGAAGAACATAAATAGGCTATTCTTATTTAAGATAATACAAATTGATTAATGCGTAAGCTCCTCTCTTTAATGACACTACAAGAAAGACTGAAGTTACCGGTAGTCTTGTTAATTTTACTATCTGTAGCCGGGGTAGAAGTTTTGGGTGTTGCAGCAATAGCTGGTTTTATAGCTTTGGTAAGTGATCCTTCGGCGATGGATTCTAATCGAATTCTTAAATGGCTTACGGGCATAGTTGGTCCGATGGAGTATCGGGATTTTCTACCAATTGCTGGGATCGCATTATTTGTCGTAATTGTTTTGCGAAATGGTTTCAGTGCTTTCGCGGTATGGGTTCGTTTGGCATTCTTACATACCATGCGAAAAGCTTTAGCTACACGCTTATTAGCGAGCTATATGACTCATCCATTCACATTTTTTCATTCAGCTAACAGTGCAGCCTTAACGAAGAATATTACATACGAAGTTAACCAGCTAATAACTAGTTATCTCTATTCGTGGTTAATGATAGTAGCTGATTTTATGATGCTAGCTGCAATATTGGGAATTCTATTCTTCAACGATCCACTTATAACTCTTGGAACTGTAGGCGCTTTGGGCATTGTAGCTGGTGGAATTTTGTGGTTTGCGCGTAAAAGGATGAGAAGATTAGGACAAAACAATCGTAAATTGAATGAAATGCTTTTTAGGACAACCGGTGAGGCTATTGGTGGAATTAAAGAAATAAAAGTCTTAGGAAGAGAACGTTTTTTCACTGAAAAATTCTTTGATGTGTCTCATAGGTTCGCTCGTAATACAATTTTCTATCAAATGTTTGTGGAAATACCTCGTTTTGGGTTAGAGATTATGGTAGTTGGAGGGCTATTAGTTATCGCATTGATAATGTCTTCTAGTGATTCAAGTACTGCAGAAGTTACTGCAACACTGACTTTATTTGTTGCAGCTTTTTATCGGCTTATGCCTTCTGTACATAGATTATTCACAAGTTTTGCCGGTTTACAATTTAATCGTGCAATCTTAGATGATTTGAGTGATTCGATGCTTCAAAGTGCGGATGAGCGGGTAAGATCTTTATCCTTAGAAACTACTCGTATGAATTTCGAAGAAAAGATTAATCTAAAAGAAATCTCTTATCGATATGGATCTACATCAGAAGATACATTAAAAAATATAAATCTATCTATTCCTAAAAATTCATCTGTTGCATTTGTTGGTCCTACTGGTGTGGGTAAGACCACTTTAGTTGATATAATTTTAGGGCTTTTAGAGCCTTCTTTGGGAAAATTAGAAGTTGATGGTCAATTAATAGACTCAAAAAATGTTAGATCTTGGAGGCAAAACGTAGGCTATGTTCCTCAATCAATTTACTTATCTGATGATACTATAAGACAAAATATAGCTTTGGGCGTTTCGGAGGATAACATAGATCCTAAACTATTAAGGGAAGCTTTAACAGCATCTCATTTATCAGATTTTATTGATAGTCTTCCAGATGGAATAGAAACAATTATTGGCGAGCGTGGTATAAAACTGTCGGGCGGTCAACGCCAAAGGATAGGGATAGCCCGAGCACTTTATGCGCAAGCAAATGTTTTAGTTTTAGATGAGGCAACAAGTGCACTGGATGGTATAACTGAGCTAGTAATTGAAGAGGCAATAAAAGAATTACGTGGCAGGGTTACTGTTATTACTATCGCCCATAGGCTGACCACTATTCGTGATTGTGATACAGTCTATATGCTTCAAGGTGGTCGTATAGCTGCCTCAGGATCCTACGCTGATCTATTACAAGAAAATGAAACATTCCGCCAAATGGCAAGGACCACAGAATGAGTGTGGCTGTTTTGTGGACTGCCGAGGATGCTCGGAGACTTCTATTAGATGCTCCCAAGGTTTCATCAGCCATAGGTTTAACACCTGTATCGAGAATCAAAGAACTAGATACTTTTGTTAAGGTAATTAACAATCAGGACAATTTTAATAATATCAAGCAGGCCTATTTAATTGAAAAAGTAGAGACGGTTAGAGAAAAATTAATTAAACAATTTGAGAATTGTCCAGAATTTTCTCCAGGGGTTCGGGAAATAGTTTTAGATCACTATAATCGAGTTGCATTTAGTAGTTTACGCTTATGGGAAAGCCTTGGTGAGGTTGGTCCTTGGATAATAAGAATTGATTCAGATTGGAAAACATTCAATACAAGAAAGGCCGCCTTTCATGCCCTTATTGATCAGGGTTTAGTTAACAAGATTGACTCAGAAAAGTCTGCCGCAAAATTGAGAGAACCGTTTTTCATATCATTCTTTTGTTGGTTACAAAGAATTACTTTAGGGAAAATTTTGTGTAAGAAAACTAACGTATTATCAAATGCATTAAAGGAAAAGTCTGGACTTCTGCCTGCAATTTCTGAAACATCTCCAGAATTGACTATAGTAATTGCGCAGCCATCTAGATCTCTCTTAAAGCCCTACGCAATATTATTTAGGGATATTGCGAGATCTTTTATGTGTAAGTCACCCATTCAGTATACTCTAACTCCTCAATTTTCCTCTCCTCAGAATGACTTTGTAAAAAAAATTATAAGTGCAGTGGAGGATCCAGTTATAAAGCCAGCATTCGATTGCTATCAAGATCTAATGGTTTACAGGATAATGATATTACAAGCCCTTGAGTCAGAAGCAAATAATCTCTGCAGAAATATTCCATTTAAAGCCTTTATTGCAGCTGAGTTGAGTAATGTCTTGGGGTGGCTTTTATCTCAGGCAACTAAGGATGCCAGTATCCCTCGTATTGTTTTATCACGTAATGCCCATGCCCCAGCGGTAGATAAATTAGGTTTAATGGCGGTTCGAGACTATTTTCGAGCACGGTATCCTAAAAATATGGTTGATACTTATTTGATGTGGTCTCCTCTTGGTTTAGCTGCTGCAAAGCAAGTGCTTCCAGAAACAGAGCATTCTGCAATAAAGAATGTCCGTGTACTCAGTAATCAAGTGAAAAAAAATTATAAAAAAAACCTTAATAGAGATAGATTTATTTTATTTGCTGATAGTTTTGTGACTTGGTGGTATCCTCATAATTGGATTTACCAAAACTCTGACGAGTTTATTCAGTGCCTAATAGACTTTTGTGACGCAATTAAGCAAGTGGACAAAGTTGAAGCGTTAGTGCGCGTTAAACATAAGCATGAGTGTGATTTGCCAGCAATAAACCAACTAGTTAATCCACCAAAAAATGTTAAGATTAACATCAGAGACGGTTCATTTGCTAAAGATGTAGAGCGAGCAGATCTCGTTATTAGTTTTCGCTCTACTACAATCGAAGAGTCGATTCACGCCCGGACACCCGTGCTACTATGGGGTGCGTCGATGAGACATCCTTATTTAGATGTGCAAAATATTAAACCTAATATTTCAAAGAGATCTGCAATCTACATGTCTAATAGAAAGGAAAATTTAGCTGAAATGATCTCTAGTATTTTAGACGCCCATGCGGGTAGACCTCTTATCGATGAAGAAATAGAACCCTACGTTTTTAGTGAAGATATCAGAGATCTTAATTACCTTGCCCATTCTATTTCAGGGGGCAGAGGGATCATTTAAATTCTATATTACTCACAAGCAAAAATTAACAATCTATAATAAACAAGAAGAATTGGCTTAATCATGAAAAATACTATATGCCCAATTTGTAAAAAGGATAATTTATCCAAAAGAGAGGAAGTTCTTAGAGATACCGAGAAAATAGGTGTTTTGCAATGCAATGAATGTAGTCATATATTTTTAGATGATTTCTCTCATATAGATGATGCATATTTTGATCGCGGTAGTTTTCTTTTAGATAAGCCTTTTATAGATGGAGTCGAGGGACGGCTCAGGCACTATGCCCATGAAACAGAAGAGCGAGCAAAAAGGATAGGTGAGCTTGTTATCAATAAGCGGGTTTTAGATTTCGGATGTGGTGCAGGTGCTCTTATTTCCAAATTAGATGGCTTGGCAAAGAGTATAGAGGGTATAGAGCCAACAGACCCCTTTCGTTTGTGGCTACAAGAGAAAGGGATGACGATTTATAAGAATATTTCTGAAGCTTCAGGGGATTATGATGTAGTATTAATGTTTCATGTTTTAGAGCATCTACCTAATCCTGTTGAAAGTTTAGTGGAAATTTCAAAGCATCTTGCACCCGGTGGGATGATTTATTTAGAGGTCCCAAATGTTAATGATGCACTAACTTCATTATATGACGTAGATGAGGCTCGAAAATTTCTATTTTTTAGTGATCATTTGCAGTACTTCTCTAGACGTAGTCTCCAAGAAGCAATCAATCAATCCAGTCTTAAGGCTGATGGGATTTGGGGACATAATAGGTTTGGTTTAGCTAATCACTTATTCTGGCTTTCACATGGCAAACCAGGTGGTCATAAGATGTGGAGTTTTCTTGAAACTCCTTCACTAGCTCGTGAGTATGCAAGATCTTTAGCCGCCGCTGATATAAGTGATAGTCTGACTGCGCAGGTTAGGTATTAAATTCTATAATTTTATATCAAGATAAATACTATGACTGACATTTCTATAAAAATAATAGATGCACTGAAAGAGTCCATCGGTGCTGCTAGTGAGCCTGTTTCATTGCATGAGCCATATATTGACTCAACTGATAATAATTTTGTTGAAGAATGTTTAAAAAGTGGGTGGGTATCCTCGGTAGGATCATACGTTAATGAGTTTGAACATCTTTTAGAGAAAAAAACTGGCGCTAAATACGCTATTGCAGTGGGAACTGGAACAGCTGCATTGCATACAGCATTAATTTTAGCGGGTGTTAAGGCTGGAGAAGAAGTTCTAGTTCCAAGCTTAACCTTTGTGGCTAGCGCTAATGCAATAAGCTATTGCCAAGCTATCCCTCATTTTGTTGACAGCGACCCAGATCGCCTATGTGTTGATCCAGAAAGCCTAGAGTCATATCTTGAACATAAAATTTTAGATACGAAAAATGGCCCTATAAATAAAGATACAGGCCGTATAGTAAGAGCACTATTACCAGTCCATGTTCTTGGTATTCCTGCAGATATGAATTATTTACTTAAAATAGCTGAGCGTTTTAAAATAACTGTTGTTGAGGATGCTGCTGAATCATTAGGAAGTTTTATTGGCGATACTCATACAGGAAACTTTGGTTTAGCTGGCGCTCTGAGTTTCAATGGAAACAAAATAATAACTACAGGAGGCGGGGGTGCTATTATAACAAATAATGGTGATCTTGCTGAGCAGGCTAAACATATAACTACTACTGCACGAGTAGATTCTGATATTTATTTTACTCACGATCAGGTTGGATTTAACTATAGGATGCCTAATCTTAATGCTGCTCTTGGATGTTCGCAAATAAAGAAACTCGATAAACTTATTCGTCAAAAAAATAAACTTAGAGATATATATAAAAATTATTTTTCCAAAATCAATGAGGTTCAATTAGTCAAAACACCATCGGAGTGTGTGTCAAACAACTGGTTAAATGGCCTTCTAATAAGGAATTCGTCAATTCAAATACGCAATGAAATAATTAAAGCGACTAACTCAAGAAATTATATGACACGTCCGGCATGGACCCCTATGCATTATCTAAATATGTATAAAAAGTGCCCTAGAATGTCACTCACGGGAGCCGAAAAAATTTATGAAAGTCTAATTTGTTTACCGAGTAGTGCAAAATTAGTACAGCCAGAATAGTTATCCTAATAACAATTTATTTCTAAGTTTAAAATGAATGAATATAAGAAATCTAATTCATACATAAGGTTTGGTGGGGAAATTCCAATTGGATCTGATCCTATTTCAAAAAATCCAAGCTTAATAAATGATGATGTACTTTTATTTTCTCATGGAAGAGCCGCACTTTCTTGGTTTCTGGAATTTAGAGGACCCTTCAGTAATGCATTAATATGTAATTATACATGTCCTACTGTCCCATTTTTTTTCAAGCGATATGATATAAAAGTAAATTATTTTGATTATCTAGAAGAGAATATCACTAGTCACCTAGAGATTGGTTCTGGCAAAGTCCTCGTGTTATTACCTGCGCCATTCGGAATGTCTCCCTGGATAGATCCTAAGCAACTTGCGCATGACTTGGGTTCAAGATTCTCAGTAATAGTAGATGCCGCTCAAAGTGCTTTTGGCCATAAAGAATTTTCATTACCACCTGGTGGGGCAATTCTTTCATGTCCTAGAAAGACCTTAGCAATCCCGGATGGTGCCATTCTAAAAATCTCTAATCTGGAAGAATATGATAAACAGTACGTGAACAATTTGTATGAAGCAACAGAGTCTGTTCTTAAAAAGCAAGAAGCTCGTCTTATTTTTTCTAAGAAAGATATTTCTTCTGAACTTCAAGGGCTAGCCTTGGCTAGAGAATCAGAGACCGCTCTTCCTGATAAGGCTTGTAAGATGAGTAAGATATCCCAAAGACATATTCAATTGGTTGATGCAAAAGAATACAAACGAAAAAGAACTATTAATGCATTAACTTTACGGGAAACACTGCCATCTCTTGAAAGTTTACTCCCAAATACATATGGGACACCGTTCAATTGGCCCTTCATGCTTAAAAATCGTGAAAAATTTATAAAAAAACTTGAGGAAAAAAGAATTTTTGCAACCCCTCTTTGGCCAGACATTGTAACAGATGATCAAAAGTGGCCTCAAGCATATAGAATGAGTAGAGAGTTAGTGGCACTTCCGATAGATCAGCGTTACACAAAAGAGGATATGATCCTTATGGGAGATATGGTGAAGAAATGTCTCTAAATCTTACAATGTTTGACGTTTGTCCTAAAGATATTATGGGGGATGTATATTTTAAGAATTCTTTTCTCAAGCTGTATTCTGGAAGTGATTCTATAGACTCGTTAACTGAGCATGGTTTTCAACATTTAAGTGCAGTTAGAGAAATTCCTGGTGAAGACCTAGAGGACCTTGAAACTCCATGGGGATATGGGGGTCCAGTAGCTACAGATTTAGATTCATTTTGGAGGGGTATAGGCAAGTGGAGACAGCGACAGTCTGATAAAGGAAGAGTTGCAGAATTTATTCGTCTGCACCCCTTTTTGAATCCTCTGGCTTATCGTGGTTGGTTTGATCAAATTAGGTTCGACCGTTTAACAGTTTTAGTTGATCTCTTAGAATCGAATCAGCTCAGAAGACAGTACTATACCAAAGGGACAAAATACTCGCTCCGATTTGCAGAAAAGCATTTAACTATTCGATCTCTGGAGGCTGGGGAGGGGTTTATATTTAAAAAACTTTATGAGACGGGTCTTTCACGTAATAATGCAAAAAAATTATATTATTTTCCTTTGAGCCATTTTGAGACTCTTATCAGTGCCTCTTGGTCAGATGTAAGAATAGCCGAGCACAATGGTAAAGCATTAGCTGTAGCATGTTTTATACATAGCCGTCCATTTACACATTATCATTTATCGGGGGGATCTGAGGAAGCAAGAGATTTCTTTGCACATCATCTTCTAGTTGAAGATGCTATCAGGCGTTATAGTAATTCAGGCTATAGGTGGATGCATCTTGGCGGGGGTAGAGAAAGTTCTTTAGATGACTCATTACTAAAGTTTAAGACTCGATTCTCACCACATAGAATTGCTTTTTATACCGGAGGTTTAATTTTTGATCGCGCTGCATATGATAACTTGTCTAGAGATCGAAGGGGGAGATTTTTAAGCTATCGATTTCAACACATCCCAGAGTTACGTGATGAGGATACAACTCTAAGGCCAGCATTAAAGGAGGATTTTTCTCTTTTCTTCAGACTCAAATGTGACATTGATAATATTGTTTGGTCAGGATATGCCGCCCCTCCTTCTTGGTTAGATTTAGAGGTTTGGTATAATGGACACATTAAAGGAAATTCAGAACGTACTATCCTGATAGGTGAGAGTGGAAGTCGCCGTATAGGCTATGTATATATTGATCAATATGAGTCACATATAGAAATGACATTAGGCATTGCCACAAGTGAGGCCGGGCGTGGCATGGGTAGAAGCTTGCTTACTTTAGCAATACAAGGTTTGGAGCAAAAAGGGGATAAAAGGCCGATTGAAGCCTGGTTATATGAAAAAAACTACGCATCTATTAAGGCTTTTGAGGCGGCGGGATTTAGAAAGAATATTTCACGTACCTCAAAGAATTCCAATACGCCATTAACTGGTGATGCTCAGAAGCAATTTTGTTGGATACGCAGTACCCTTGATGCCTAACATATCTGAAACATGAATAAGCCAATACATATAACTGTGGTAACAGGTTCCCGGGCAGAGTACGGACTTATGCGTTCTGTCATTCTGGAAATGAAAGAAGCAAAAGATTTTAAATTATCTATCATAGTTACAGGTACACATTTAGAGAAAGAATTCGGTTTTACTGTAAAGGAAATAGAAGAAGATGGACTAGATATAGATGCTAGAATAAAGATAATTACATCTGATGACACCGGTTTTGGGGCAGCAAAAGCTATGGGAAAAGTAATCTCAGGTGTATCTGAGGAGTTGGAAAAATACAGGCCAGATTATGTAATGCTTTTAGGTGACCGCTATGAAATTCTAGCTGCAGCCCAAACTGCCCTTATTATGCTAATACCTATAATCCATTTTTCTGGAGGAGATATCACAGAAGGTGCATTTGACGACTCTATTCGACATGCCATAACTAAGATGTCTAGTGTTCACTTTGTGGCTTCAGCTGAGGCGGGTCAAAGAGTTGAGCAGCTAGGAGAGGAAAGTGAGCGAGTCCATGTAGTGGGGGATCCTGGGCTAGATATTCTGCGCCAAAAGCCACTTATAGAACGTGAAGAGTTAGAAGATGATCTTGGCTTTAAATTTAAAAAACGTAATTTTTTGATTACATTTCACCCTACGACTCTTGATCTTCGCCCTTCAAGGGATCAATTTTCCGAACTGTTAGATGCATTATCTTTATTTAGGGACACCAAACTTATATTTACAAGACCAAACGTAGATCCTGAGGGCAGAGAATTGTTAAGTATGATGCTAGATTTTGTAAACAATAATTCTAATGCTCTGGAATTTCCTTCACTTGGTCATCATAGGTATCTAAGTTTAATGAATCAGGTAGATGTTGTAATTGGTAACTCATCAAGTGGTTTACTTGAAGCGCCATCCTTGGAAAAACCTACGGTCAACATTGGATTACGTCAAAGCGGTAGATTACAGTCTGATTCAGTAGTAAATTGCATGGCTAATTCAGAGGATATTCTTTTGGCAATAAATAATGCTTTAGATATAGATTGTAGGGGTATTAAAAATCCTTATGGAGATGGAAAAACCGCACCTAGAGTTCTTAAAATTTTACGTGATATAAATAACCCAAGAAAACTCTTGAAGAAAAGTTTTAGGGATTTTCCAGAAAAAAGGTCTGAGTGAATTGAAAAATAAAGTTTTTATTATAGCAGAGGCTGGTGTTAACCATAATGGTTCTGTTAAGCGCGCTTGTGATCTTGTGGATGCTGCGGCAGGTGCTAACGCTGATGCCGTAAAATTTCAAACCTTTAAGGCTGATAAAGTTGTAGTAAAAGACACACCTAAAGCTAATTACCAAAAACAAACAACAGGTATGGCAGATGATCAGTTAGAGATGATTAGAGGCCTTGAGTTATCTGAAGATGATTTCCAAATTATTGCTGATTACTCTAGAGAAAAAGGCATTGAATTTATGTCAACACCTTTTGATTTAGACAGTGCCCTTTTTTTAAGAGATAAACTTGGTATAAAGAGAATTAAGATACCCTCTGGTGAAGTAACAAATGGTCCATACTTACTAGATTTAGCCCGTCTGGGTCTTCCAATGATTTTATCAACTGGTATGTCTAACCTAGAGGAAGTTAGAGTAGCTCTTAATGTTCTAGCTTTTGGTTTGCAAGACTCAACGGCAGGCTACCCATCTCAATATGACCTAGAAAACCATATTCATAATGATAATATCTTTAAAAAATTAGAAGAACGAGTTACAGTCCTCCACTGCACTACTGAGTATCCGGCACCGATAGAGGATATTAATTTACTAGCTATGACAGTAATGCGTGATATATTTCAACTACCAATAGGTTATTCAGATCACACGCTTGGAACGACTATATCAGTTGCTGCTGTTGGGATGGGGGCGAGAGTTATAGAAAAACATCTAACTTTAGATAAGCAATTGTCAGGACCAGATCATAGGGCTTCATTAGAGCCGCAAGAATTTGTAAATCTTGTTAGTCAAATCCGTAGTCTGGAAACTGGTCTTGGTGAACCCGAAAAAAAATGTTCATCTTCAGAAGAAATTAATATTCCTGTAGCACGTAGATCAATTGTGGCGGCAAAAGATATTAAAAAAGGTGATATTTTAACTCATAATTGCTTAACTACTAAGCGTCCAGGAAATGGTTTATCACCGATGAAATATTGGGATCTTATAGGTACAGCTGCTAATAAATCTTACAAAACTGATGAGTTAATAAAATTATGAAAAATTCTGTAATTTTATTGGGTGCTGGAGGTCATGGTGAAGTTGTTCTTGAATCACTCCAATTATCAGGAATAGAAGTAATAGGTATTTGTGACCCAGCCTTAGGAAAAAATACTGAAGGGAATATGGGCTTGCCTATCTTAGATAGTTCTAGTCTGGTTGAAAAATACCCTTCGCAAAACTTTTTGTTAGCAAACGGTGTTGGTTTTATGCCCGGACAGAATGCCCGAAGTGGTTTATTTTTAGATATGAAGGAAAAGGGTTATTCATTCATGGGTACATGCCATCCAACTGCAATTATATCCAAATCTGCAACTATTAATGAAAGTGCACAATTGATGGCTGGGTCAATTATTCAAAGCCATGTATATATTGGAGAAAATACAATTATAAATACTGCTGCCCAAGTTGATCATGGCTCTCACATTGCTTCTTTGGCTCATATTTGCCCGGGAGCAATATTATCAGGAGATGTTCAAGTTGGAGAATCTGCTTTTATTGGTGCAGGAGCAGTAGTATCAAATGGCGTTAAGATAGGAAAAAATGCTGTTATAGGGGCCGGTGCCATAATAACCAAAAATGTACCTGATAATAGTAAAGTGATTACACCAATTACTCGGGATCTTGCTAATTGATTAATACAGCAATTGTTGTTGGTTACGGTTCAATCGGTAAGCGACATGTATCCATTCTTGAAAAGCTAGGACTAAATGTAATAATTGTCAGCCGCAGAGAGCTTAATAAAAAAAATCATTATTCCCGATTAGATGAAGCAATTCAAAGATACCCAGGTGCTTATATAGTAATATCTGACGAGACAGCTAGGCATGCTGATACTCTTGGAAATATAAATACTTCAGAACATAAGGGCCCTATATTAGTGGAAAAGCCCCTATTTCACTCAAGTTCAGTTTCTAATGATATTAAAGAAATGGATGTTTGTGTTGGTTATGTATTACGCTTTCATCCTTTAATAAAACTTTTAAGGTCAAGGTTAAAAGGTAAAAGGATTGATGTTGTAGAGGTGGTGGCTGGGCAATACTTACCCACATGGCGTCCTGATCGAGATTATCGGGATAGTTATTCCTCAAGTCGTAACAGGGGAGGTGGCGTTGTAAGGGATCTAAGTCATGAGATAGATCTTATGCTCTGGCTTTTGGGGCCATGGTTACGTATTTCAGCAACTTTAGGAAAAAGTGGATCATTAGAAATAGATTCGGAAGATTTTTGTCAGGTTCTTGTCGAGGGAGAAGAATTCAAAACAGCTATTTTGAGTATAAACTATTTAGATAGAATTCCGCGCAGATCAATTACTATTCAATGTGATACTGGAACGATTAGCCTAGACTTTATTAAGGGTACACTTAGAGAGAACAAAGAAATAATTGGACATATGCTTCCTAATAAAGATGAATTATATCGATATCAGCACGAAGCTATTCTAAAGGGTAACAAAAACGATCTCTGTTCTTCAAGAGAAGGTATAGACGTGGTTTATATCTGTGAGAAAATTGAACTTGCTGCTGCATCCGGATCATGGAAAACAATATAAATAGACTGTGTACAATATGTGCACGAGGCGGCTCTGAGGGGATACCGGGTAAGAATCTTCGCATTCTAAACGGAAAGCCGTTGATAGTACATTCTATTCAACATGCTCAAGACTCAAAATTATTTAGTAAAATTGCCGTGAGTAGTGATAGTATAGAAATACTTGACTCTGCTAGAAAAGCAGGAGCTGATATTCTTGTTGAGAGACCAAGTGAATTATCTTCGTCCACTGCAGCTAAGCTTCCAGCCATTAAACATTGTGTTAATCAAAGTGAGATAATCAGTGGAAAAAATTTTGAAACAATTTGTGACCTTGACGTAACTTCACCTCTCAGAATTAAAGAAGATATATTGGGTGCTGTTAATATGTGCGAAACTAGTAATTGCAACAACGTAATTACTGGTAATAAATCACATAGATCCCCTTATTTTAATATGGTGGAATTAAAAAAAGATGGATTTGTAAGTATTGTGAAGTCGCCAAAAAATACAATTAATAGGCGTCAAGATTCGCCAGATTGTTTTGACTGTAACGCCTCAATATATGTTTGGCGCCGTGAAAAGCTTTATACTTCGGAAACTATTGTTACTAATCAGACCTTAATTTTTGTGATGCCTGAAGAGAGATCCAGAGATATTGATAAGGAATTAGATTTTGAGATCGTTGAATTTTTAATGAGTTGCAGACGTAGCTAAGGAATTATTATGGGCGAAAAAAAATATATAAAAGCTTTCGATCTTAATAAAAAAGTAGTTTTTTTGACTGGTGGAGCAGGTTTTTTGGGTCGTGAATTTGCACGAGGTTATGCAAATTACGGAGCTAGAGTTGCTATTCTCGATATTGAGGCCTCTAGCGCTAGAGTCGTAGCAGAGCAAATCTCTGATGAGAGTGGACAAAAGGCTTTGTCAGTTGAGTGTGATATAGCTGATCCTAATTCAGTTGTTAATGCTTTGCAAAAAACTATAGAGGAATTTGGGAATGTAAGTATTTTACACAACAATGCTGCAAACCAAAGTAATGGTCTCGAGAGTCAGTTTGAATCATTCGAAGAGTATAAATTATCTGATTGGAAGCGCGTAGTAGGAGTGGACTTACAGGGTGCATTTGTTACAACCCAGATAGTTGGCAAGCATATGGTTGAATCAAAAGTAAAGGGTTCAATATTACAAACTTCTTCAATTTATAGTTCATATGCCCCTGATAATCGTATTTATGAAAATGCTAAGAGGGGAGAAGTAAGTATTTGTTCCCCAGCTGTATACTCTACAGTAAAAGCAGGAAGTGAGGGTCTAGTAAGATGGTTAGCAACATATTGGGCTATTCACGGCATAAGAGTAAATGCAATAGTTCCTGGTGGTATAGAGAGTGACCAAAATGATGAGTTTAAATCTCGTTACTCAGATCGTATTCCACTTGGAAGAATGGCGCGAGCAGAAGAAGTTGTGGGTGCTGCAATATTTCTGGCATCAGACGCATCTTCTTATATCACTGGTCAAAGCTTAAGGGTTGATGGCGGATTAAGTGCATGGTGAAATTTGCTAACACAGTCAAACATCTAGCTCGCCCCAAAGTAGTTTTTGTAGGTGGAGGTCCGGTTGGCGTAGGTTTTTTGGAGATATTAGGAAATCTAGATGCAAATAAAATCATTAGTCTAGAAGGTGGTTTGATTAAAGGTATTTTGTCGACATCGGATGATCTAATAGTTTCAACTTTATCAAGTATAGGTAAAAAAGTTTTTTGTGATTTAGAAGAGGTTCTTAGTGTTGACCCAGACGTGATATTTTCTGCGGGTAATAGTCACATATTTAAGATAGATACAATTAATAGGGTTCCGGGTGGTATAATCAATTTTCATGCTGCACCTTTGCCTGAATATAAGGGATCAGCATGTGCCGCTTATGCTATTCTGAATAAAGAAAAAGAGTTTGGTGCAACCTTTCATTTAATAAATGAAGATTTAGATTCCGGACCAATACTACATGTTGAGAAATTCCCAATATTAGAGAGATATAGTTCTGAAGACCTGGATCGTAATTCAATAGAGTCTGGATTTAATGCTATGGTAAGGATGGGTGTATCATTATTTGATGGCTCTATTAAGAAAGATTTTCAGGTCTGCAAAAAAAGAGCTTTTAGGCGCGAAGAACTTGAGCCCTATCGTCATATTTCTCTGGATTGGGACTCAGAAGATATATGGAGGCATGTTCGTGCATTTGATTGGGAGGGAGTTTTAGAGCCAGCGTACATTACACTTCCCAATGGTAACCGTGTCTATCTTACAAAAAAATCAAAGTCCAATAGGCATATAAATTAAAATTAAAAATTAGATATATGATAAATAGTAGCACTGATTCTATAAATTATATCAATGCAGATCGAATAGCGCCCTTTCTTTGGGATGATATAGCCAACTTAAAAAACTGGAGAGATCGAGTTGCTTGGCCTATATCGGGTATATTTTCTCGAAAATTAGGTGACTCAGTTGTTTGTGAGGCTATGTCCGTAGCATCGAAGATTGAAAACGATTTCGAAAAACAATTAGTAATGGTTTCATCTGGTCGTTTTATTAATGGTTTTTTATCATTAGCCGAAGCTGCTTATGTTGCTCAGGGAGAGGTAAGGGAAAATATTTTACCAATCGGAGGTCCTCCTGAGCTTGATGCAATGCGCAAGGGGGGCGAAAAATTTTCTGTTTTAGAAGACCGTCACCGAGGAAAGGGTGTAATTGATATAAAGCCGGTAGGAAATCCAGTATTACGTTCTATTGCTCGAACCGCAAGCTGGACTTATCCCTCAACACTACCAGTTAGCATGTTGTTTCCTAAAGGAATAGCTATTACTCATAATGCTATGTTACGGAATTATGCAAAATATACAGGAGAGAAGATTAGATATTGGCCAGCAGCAAATATTTTAAATAGTGTGCGAAGTTTAAACGAATTTAAGGATGATGAATATATAGTGTCTAAACTAACAGAGCATATGGCAAAACAGCTAATGTCATGTGTAGTTGATTTAGAAGAGCCTTGGTATGGTAGACTGAACGCATTATTTATAGCTAGATTGACGCCAACAGTTAGACAAATTTCCTCAGATTTACGTTCACTTAGAAAACTTAAAAAGTTACCTAAGTGCCTTTGGACAGGGACAGGTTCTGCTTACGCAACAAGAGTAATAGCAAGTGAGATAGAAAGAAGAGGGGGGGAAGTTACCGGTTTTGATCATGGAGGCGTTACAGCTATATCCCAATCCTTACCTCTTACAGCTAATGGCGAATTAATGATAGCTTCTCGGTTTTGTGTAGGGACTCAAGCATGGGCACACCTGTTAGAAGAATCCAAGGCCGCAAAACTCTCTAAGAAATTTGGTGGATGTAAGATAATTTACGGATTAGGGGAGCCTACTTTTCGATCAGCATGTATTGACTCTTCAGCCAATAAAAAACTAAGAGTACTTTATATTGGGCACCCATATAGGGCGCTACGACAATTTGCATTAGCTGGCACACCTGATGTGTTATATTGGGATCTTCAATCGCGAGTTGCAAAGTTCATATCTGGTCTCAATGTTAATCTAATATGCAAGCCCCATCCTGAGGGACATTTCGTGGGGTGTAAAAATCCTATAGAAGACATTGCTCCTACAAGCTATAAAAGATTTGAAAGCCATTTAAAAGAAACAGATGTTTTTGTTTTTGATGCACCTACATCTACTACATTTGCTGAAGCTCTTTGTACAAATCGTCCAGTAGTTCTTATTGATCGAGGTCATTATCCTGTCAATCCATCAATAGAAAAAGAAATTTTCAAGAGGTGTAGATTGGTAGAAACCAAAAATGATAATAACAACCGCATTAATCCAGATTTTGAAGCTCTTGAGTCTGCTATCTTAGGCAGACCTTATGAAGTTGATCCATCATATTTCCGGATGCTTCTTGCTGGAGTAAGCTAGTTTACTTAAATGATTATTTACTTATATGGATACTATTAAAATGACTAAGGACATTTTTTGCACACTTGGTCCCGCTTCTATGAATAGAAGAGTTATACAAAGATTAACTGAGATGGGTGCAACACTGTTTCGTATAAATTTGTCTCACACGTCTCTAGAAGATGTCGAAGAAGTAATAGACTTTATTCGTAATCATACAAAGGTTCCTATTTGTCTTGATACAGAGGGTGCTCAGGTAAGGACAGGGGCCTTCTCCTGTGGGAAGATAACGGTCTCTGAAAATTCTATAGTTAGAATTGTTAAGGGAGAAACAAAAGGAAGCGAAAGCGAGTTTAGCCTTTATCCTAATGGCATAGTTAATGAATTAGAGGTTGGTGATCTAATTACAATAGATTTTAACGCAGCTCTAGTGCAAGTAATACAGATTGATCAAGATGGGGTTCTAATTCGCGCTTTAAATGGTGGTGATATTGGCAGTAATAAAGCAGTCACTATAGAAAGAGCTTTAACTATGCCCCCACTTACAACTAAGGATATTAAGTCATTAGAGATTGGTAAAAATAAAGGAATTACTCATGTTGCTCTTTCTTTTGCCAATCATCCGAGGGATGTTGATGAAATTAGAAATTATGCTGGAAAAGATGCTTTTGTCATTTCAAAAATTGAATGCCGAAATGGTGTATCTCAGCTTGAGAAAATAGCTGAAAAATCTAACGGTATTCTTATCGATAGAGGAGACTTGAGTAGAGAATTTCCAGTTGAACATATACCTATTTTGCAAAAACAAATTATAAATAGGACGAAAGTAGTTGGGAGAAAGGTGTATGTGGCTACTAATCTCCTTGAATCTATGGTTTTGGCTCCAGTTCCAACAAGAGCTGAGGTAAATGATGTATTTAATACTTTGGTTGATGGAGTTGATGGTCTAGTCCTAGCTGCAGAAACAGCCATTGGTAAGCATCCCATCGAATGCGCAGGTATGATTGTTAAGTTAATAGATTCCTATAATTCCTCGACTTCTATGACGCCCGAACACTACGCATCTGACCCATCTTCGCTACTAGTCGAGCCACATGGTGGTATTCTTGTTAATAGTGAAGCTCAGGATGAAATCAAAGATGAGTTTCAGGGAGCTAAAAAGATAGTTGTATCTCAAGATGTATTAATGGATTGTCAGCAAATTTCTTTAGGAACATTTTCTCCGCTTAAAGGGTTTATGGATAGCAAAACCTTAGAATCAGTTTTAGACAAAAATCAGCTTCCTGATGGTACAGTATGGACTCTTCCAATATGCTTACAGATGGAGAGTGAAAAAATAAAAAATGTTAGCTATGGGGACTTATTGAGGCTTGTAGGGGTTGATGGAATAACTTATGCACTTTTAGATGTATCTGAAATTTTTCCTGCTGAAGTAAAATCTCTCGCAGGTAGGTGGTATGGAAGTAATTCAAAATTGCATCCAGGAGTGAAAAAATTAGCAAGCGGTGGAGACGTATTTGTTGCAGGAAAAGTTATATTACTCAGAAAATTACCTACTTTATTTCCACAATTCGAGCTAACGCCTGCGCAGACACGTTTTCTATTTACTCGTAAGGGATGGAGTAGGATTGTCGGATTTCATACGAGAAATGTTCCTCATAGAATCCATGAATATATTCAATTGTCAGCATTAGAAAAAACAGGAGCAGATGGCCTCTATTTGAGTCCAGTTACTGGCCCCAGAAAGTCAGGAGATTTTTTACCTGGCTTAGTTCTTGAGAGCTATCAACTAATGATACAACTAGGTATTTACCCTTCGGGTCAGGTATCACTAGGAGCATTTTCTTCTTACCCACGGTACGCAGGGCCACGTGAGGCAGTTTTCACAGCTATTTGTAGAAAAAATATGGGATGCAGCCATTTTATTGTTGGGAGAGATCATACAGGAGTTGGAGATTTTTATAATCCTGATGCCAGCAGGGCACTATTTGAAAGTATCGGTGATATTGGTATTGAGCCAGTATTCTTTAACGAAATGACCTTTGATACTAAAAAAGAAAATTATATTTTAGCAGGTAGTAGTCAGGATTTAAAGATTAGTGGAACAGAGGCGCGTTTAGCAATTAAAAAAGGCCAAAAATTACCTGAATGGTTTATGAGAGATGAAGTTCAAAAGTTTTTGCATTCTGAGGTTTCATCAGGGCGTAAGGTCTTTAGTGATTAACAGATAATTATTAAGTTTTTCTTATAAAATGACTGAGATTCGATATATTTTTACTGTTACAGCTGGCCGTAGTGGACAGTCATCATTGGCTAATTTAATCAAAAGACACGTGCCTGGATGTTATCCTGCGTTTGAGGAACCGAGAATAAAACGCTATTTCCCAGGGGTTTTGGGAGATTTAGAGAGCCGTTTTAGAAGAAATTTCATTGAAACCAACGAATTATTAGGTAGAGGAAAAGTCCTTAAAGCCTATGAGTCAGCAAATCATGAGTTTCTGGAGAATATAGCAGCTAAGAGAGTTAGGATAGCTCAAAAGCAACTATTAGAAAATCAAGATCATATATATTTTGATGTAAGTAAATTTTTTGCACGAGGCCTGCATTGTGGATTTGCAAGTATTCTTCCAACTTTTAGCCTAGTAAGGCTTGTACGCGACCCCCTGTTTAATATGCGAAGTTTTTTAAATCGTGGAAAAAATTTTATGCTTGATAACAGCCTGCCCAGTTCAAGAAAAAATATTTTACGACTTTCTTGTGATGAAATGGTAAATGGGGAGTTATATCTTTGGGCTTGGTGTGAGATGTATTTGAGATACGACTGGCTAATTAATAATTTTAATATATCACACCATGTAGAAATCCGAACTGAAGATTTATCTAATCCAGAAAAAATGGATAAGTCTCTTGATCTTCTTGGGTTAAAGCATGGAGAGATAACAACAAGTAAACGTTTTAATACTAATTTTGAACAAGGTCATGGTCCTACATTGATAGGTAAACCAGACATTGAGATTTTTTATCGTTTTATTGATAGATTGCCAAAAGATATTCTAAATAGATTAAAATATTTTGATACATACAATCCAGAAGAAAATATTTATTAGGAAATTCACATGATTCCTATGCCACTCGAAATTAAATTGCTAATTCCAGGATACCGAAGAAGGTGGTTAAATCGATATGAATGTATGATATATGAGCTTGGAGATTTAGCCTCCAAAATCTCATTCGGTTGCGAAGATAATATACCATGGATTGAATTTAATGATTCCAAAATCAGGATGTCCGGGTTCTGGACCGAGAAGAAAAATCAAGAAGTTTATAAAATAATAGGAAATAAATTACCTGAAAATATTTCTTCAAAATACTTCCGTCTTATAAAAGATTGTTTAAACCGATATAAATACCCACATATGCGTCCTGACATGAATCCTTCCATATTTCCAACTGAATCTATGTTCGGATTTCATGGGCAACACAAGGATTCAATTATTAACATTGAGGACCAAAATGATCGTCAGATTTTGTGCGATGCATTTAATCCCAATTACGATGATGTGATTATAGATTGCGGAGCTTTCCTTGGATTTGGGGAATTACATATGTCTCCATTGCTTACACATGGGCACATTTATGCAATTGAGGCAGATAAGAAATGTCATGAACTTATGTTAAGAAATCTTAATTATAATCAGATTAATAACGTTACTCCTTTACATAGAGCAATATGGAATGAAGAAAAGGAATTAGATTTACAATCAGACTTTGCTCAAGCTAACACTTTAGTCTCTGAAGTTCATCAAGGCACCAGCTTGCAAAGAGTCCAGACCATCACAATTGATAAAATTGTCGAGATATACAGCATACAGAAGCTTGACATGATCAGCCTTACTTTAAATGGTGCTGAGGTAGAGGCTCTTAGTGGAGCCAAAAAAACTCTTACTGAATTCAGGCCTCGAATTAGACTTGCTGGTTGGTATACCCGTAGCGGTCGAAAGATATCTAATATTGTTAGGGACGAGTTAAAGCTTGCAGGATATAATGTTTTTATTGGTCCTAGAGGTAATACTATGGCTCTGCCAAAATAATTATGATTGGTTTATTCGGACATTTTAGCTTGAGTTCAAAAGCTAGTCAGCCCTTAGAGCCTATGCTCTCAACTATACCAAAAGAATTAGTATGCGAGAAATTTAAACTACCTGGTGTGTCTTTCGGGCGTGCTGCCCATAAATTGGATTATGGTGGAAGTATATCAAATGATAATGAAATTTACGTTATTGTAGCTGGTGAAATCTTCAATTTTGATGACTTTAGACATATATCAAAAAAATATGAGAATAGTGCAGAACTTATTAGGAAACTGGTTTCTACAAAGCAACTCCATAAATTAGATTTAGTTAACGGGCAATACTGTGCGGCAGTTGTGGATAGTAAGGCACATAAGCTACTACTAATCACTGATAGATTAGCTACATTTCCAATTCATTACTATCAGGGATCAAATGAAATAATTTTTTCGACTCAGATTTTTACATTAGTTTCTGTTTCTAGTGTTCCTCGTCGTCCAGATCATGAAGCATTATCACAACTTTTTACCATGCAGCGAACTGTAGGTAGCACTACTCCTATTGCAGGGGTAAAGTCACTTTCCGCCGCAAGCTATTTAGAAATTGATATAAGAGGATCTAATAAAAAAAAGTATTGGAATTTAGAATGGAATAAGCCAGATTTCACTTTATCTGAGGGCGCTGAACATCTAGCAGATTCATTTAAAAATGCTGTTTCTTGTCAAGTTAAGAGCAGTGATAGTGGGCTTTTATTGTCAGGGGGGCTCGATTCACGCATTGTATTGGCATCTGCACAACCCGGAACTATGACTACATGGACTACAGCTAGTTATTCTGAAAATCCAGAACTTATATTAGCTCGTAAAGTTGCCTGTCTATTTAATTCTGCACATAATACCCTTGTTATTGATCCAAGAGAAACTCTAGAAATTACCGATAAAACAGTAAAAGAATCATGCGGTCTATATCCCGCTTCTACCCCTATGTCAGCTTTTTTACCTAAAGTTGGAAGGGGTTGTTCGCTCATTCTGAGTGGACACGGTATAGATTATACACTTAGAGGTTATTATCTCCCAACTAAATTTGTGGAGATTGGTAATTCAAGAACACGTCTACCTACACTAAAAAGAATCCCCACCAACCCTTCGGGTGCAGATGTACTTTATAATTTGAGACAAGGCCCTCCAATTAGTGATGTTAAGAGAATTATTAGAGACAATTATGAAGAAGAGTGGTGGGTGGGTTTAGAAGATTGTTTAGATACAACATTAAAGCCATGGCTCAGTTCTGATGAACCTTATAATGCATGGGATGGTTTTATACTTCATTCTGTAAGTAAGCATTACGCCTTTACTGGAATGATGTCAGTTCGTGCTGTGGGTGATTTATATTTACCTGCATTCGATAATAATGTCCTTGATATTTATCTTCGTATGCCCCCAGCTTGGCGTGTAAATGGTCGAATGGTTCAGCTTGCTTTAAGGCATTTATCCTTACCGGCATTTAACCTTGCTAATGCAAATACAGGTTTTTCGGCTGGCTTAAGTCCCTGGGCTGAAGTTGGTGCTTTATTTTTCCGTGCAGGCCTTAGGAAAATCAGAGTGGTTCAAAGACCTAGAGTTCCAAGCTCTCTGCATTCGACAGGATCATGGCAAAACTTAGCTGCATTATATAGGGAGGAGCCAAAACATAGATCTAGATTTCTTGAAATTCGTGATCGCTTGGACTGGCTAGCATTTGATATTTTGGATCAAGACTCACTATCAGATTGTATAGATGAACACTTAAACGGTGAGTCAGATCATACAAAGTTACTGCGTCAGCTATTAACTCATGATGCTTGGGCGCGAGTTTATAATATAGATACGTCTAGCACTGGGTCCTAATGATGAAATTGAGGTACAAATTAAAAATTGAAGATTCCCTGTCTCCATTTCGCACAGAAATAGAATATGTTCTATCTATACTTGAACGGTATTATCCCTTGCAACGAGACGATAGGTCTAAAGACGAACTTCCAGAACTATTTTATGGAAGTGGTGAATCTTCACCAGATGTTAATATACCAGCAGTATTATTTGAAAAATTTATTGAGATAGACCGTACTACACAAGGTGTTTCATTAAAGCCGGGAGCGGTTTCAGAATTATTAAATAGGGGAACTGGCTTGCTCCCGGCCAATCCTAGTTGTGGAGACAATAGAGGAAAAATTGATTACGACGCTATAGGGCTAGCATTTTTTATGTTATCAAGGATTGAAGAACGCAATTGTTCTAATTTGGATAAATATGGTCGTTTTCCAGCATCTCAAGCCTTTTCTGTGCGCGCTGGTTTGCATTCTCTTCCCTTGGCTGATCTAGCACTTGATGATATAGCAAAGCGTCTTTTACTCAGAGAATCACCTCAACATAATAGCGATTATTTGGTAATTCCTACTCATGATGTTGATATGCTTAAACCTTATCATATGATTCACCAACCATTACGATACGCTTTAGGTGATTTTTTAAAAAGAGGGCATCCAGTCAAAGGTCTTAAAAGATTAGCGTCTTATGGTCTTAATGAGCCTAAAAATAGTTTCAATAGACTAATGTCCCTCTCAGAAAAATATAACCTTACAAGTCGTTTCTATTTTATGGGACCAAGTAACCATAAAATGGATAGTTCATACTCTAATCGATATCCAGAATTAACAAAAAATATGGCAGAAGAAGTTAAGTCACGTGGTCATATCGTGGGTTTTCATCCAGGATATATGACTTTTGATGACCCAAATGAATGGTCCAGACAAAAGAGAGATTTAGAAAAAATTATTCAGATGCCAGTTAAGGAAGGTCGACAACATGTTTTAAGGTATGATTGTGATCAAACTCATAAAATTTGGTCAGATGAAGGTATGTCAGTTGATCACACCCTGGCTTTTCCTGATATTTCTGGCTTCAGATCTGGTTCAACAAGGCCTTACCCAGCCTTTGATCTTACTGCAAGAGGACCGTTAAATAATGATATTTGTTCTACAGCTGTAATGGAGTTTTGTCTTTTCGGTAACAAGTATAGAGATCTAACTATTGAAGAGGCTTTAGATGAGGTAAAGCCTTTGATAGTAGCATGTCGACGGTATGGTGGAAAATTTGTAATCCTACAACATACCGGGAATGCTTCCAAAATAGTTAAGAGATTTTACGAGAATATTATTGAGGAAGCAGCATGAATAAAATGACAGCAGAGAGTTTTTCAATAGAATTATACGGTGAAATGCTAGATGCATTCAATAATAAAGATTACGAGTTTGTCGATTTCGACTCTGTTAATCCTAATAGAAGAGAAATAGTATTGCGCCATGATATTGACGTGTGTTTATCTCGCGCTGCTGACTTTGCTGAAGAAGAGAAACGTCTAGGTTATAAATCACACTATTTTGTGTTAATGACTTCTGAACAATATAATCCTGCAAGCCAAATCGGGCGTATTTGTATTAACAGAATTTTAGATGCTGGACATAGGGTTGGGCTACACTTTGATGCCGCCCTAGAATGCCAAGAATCAATTGAAAAAAGAGGGGAAAGAGAGGTCAAAGAATTAAGTGAGTTAATAGGAAGTGACATTTCAATGGTTAGTTTTCATCGGCCAACAAAAAAATGGATTAATAATCCGGAAAATATCTTTGGCTTACCCCATACTTATCAACCTAAATTCTTTAGTAATATTGGGTATTGCTCAGATTCTAGAGGTGGCTGGTATAATGGAAACCCAATATCAAATAAGGCAATTAAAGAACAAAGAGCTTTACAGCTCCTGACCCATCCTATTTGGTGGGTAGGCCCTCCTCTTTCTCCAATCGAGCGTTTAGAATCATATCTCGTGGAAAGTCAAAAAAGGATTAAAGCAGATCTGAATCAAAATATAACCCTTCTAAAAAATAATACTTAGAAAATTATCTTGGGGGACTTATGATTCTAGTAAGTGAAGTGCAAAATAAAATAGTAATTGAGAAGAATTAACATTGTTAAGTGTAGCAGTAATAGGTGCAGGTCATTGGGGGCGCAATCTAATTAGAAACTTCTATGATTTAGGGGTTCTTGCGGCAATTTGTGACACAAACTCAGAAACCTTCATGAATCTTACTAGCAATTATCCCGAAGTAGATTTTTTTGAAGGTTATGAAAACGTCTTTGATTCAGGTATTGAGGCTGTAGCAATTGCAACTCCAGCTGAAACGCACGGAAAGATTGCACGTGCAGCACTTAATGCGGGAAAGCATGTATTTGTTGAGAAGCCCATTTGCTTAAATCTGATTGAAGCCAGAGAGATAAAAGAATTGGCAGAGAAAGAAAATTTAATACTGATGGTAGGGCATATGTTAAGATATCATTCCGCTTTCGATAGTTTGACATCAGTACTTAAATCCGGGTCAATTGGCAAGCTTAGGTATATTTATTCTAATCGATTATCCTTGGGAAAGATTAGACGGGAAGAGAATGCTCTTTGGTCTTTTGCTCCACATGATATATCAATGATTTTGGCATTAACTAATAAAATGCCATTTAGAGTATCTGCACACGGTGAGTCTTTTCTTACTCCAGGAATTGCTGATACTTCTCTTACCCATCTAGATTTTGGCGATCAATCTCAGGCCCATATATTTGTAAGCTGGTTAAATCCCTATAAAGAGCATAGACTGGTTGTTGTTGGGAGCGATGGGATGATTGTATTTGATGATACAGCAAATAGTGAAGAAAAACTTCTGCTATACCCACACCAGGTAGAATGGAATGAAGGTTTACCAAGCGTCAATAAAGCTGAAGCTCAAAAAATTTCATATTCTGATAAAGAGCCTCTAAAATCAGAATGTGAGCACTTTATTAGATGTGTAGACAAAGGTAGCCGCCCCATTACCGATGCAGAAGAGGCTATTCGTGTTCTTAGGGTTTTAGATGCTAGTCAGAGGTCTCTTGTTAGTGGACAGCCCATTACTATAGAAGAGTAACAATATGAAAGATAAGTTTATTCACCACACAGCTATTGTTGATGAAGGTGTCGAGATTGGTCCAGGAACACAAGTATGGCATTTTTGCCATTTATTATCAGGTACACGAGTAGGCTCTAACTGTAATTTTGGACAAAATGTGATGATTGGGCCTAATGTGACTGTTGGGAATGGTTGTAAAATACAAAATAATGTTTCTTTGTATTCTGGCGTAACCCTTGAAGATGAAGTTTTTTGTGGGCCTTCCTGTGTGTTTACTAATGTTTTAACTCCACGCTCTTTTATTTCACGCAAGGAAGAGTTTGTGCCAACTTTTGTAAAACGAGGATGCTCAATTGGTGCAAATGCAACAATCGTTTGTGGGGTAACCCTTGGTAAGTACTCTATGATTGGAGCCGGTTCTGTTATTACTAAAGATGTCCCAGACTATGCTTTAGTTGTTGGCAATCCTGGTAAGTTTATAGGTTGGATAAGTCGAACAGGTGATAAGCTGGGTGAAAATTTAGTATGTCCCAGAACAAATGAACGTTACTCTTTAAATAGTAATGGACTTCTTGAAGAGTTAACCTCGTGATAAAACGAGATATTATACCTTTCATTGATTTAAGCGCTCAGCAAAAGCAGCTTGAGGGTAAAGTTGAGTTTCGTGTAAATCAAGTTTTGGAACACGGTAAATTTATACTTGGACCAGAAGTCAAAGAGCTAGAAGATACCTTATCTGCTTATGTATCAGATGCCAGCTTAAGACATAATACTATTACCTGTGCAAGTGGTACCGATGCCCTTCAATTGGCCTTAATGGCAGAAGAGGTGGGTCCAGGAGATGCAGTTTTCCTGCCATCTTTTACCTTTACAGCTACGGCAGAAGTTGTTGTCCTCTTAGGTGCCAACCCAGTTTTTGTAGATGTTGATCAGCAGACTTTTAATATAGACCCTGATGATCTTGCAGAAAAAGTAGCTTATATTTTGAAGTCAACCGAACTTAAACCACGGGCAGTTATTGCAGTAGATCTTTTTGGGCAACCCGCGGATTATACAATTTTACAGCCATTTTGCTCTAGTAATAATCTCACCTTAATAGCTGACTCTGCTCAGAGTATGGGTGGTAGTCTTCATGGAAAAAATGTAGGCACCCTTGCCGATGTTACCACTGTAAGTTTTTTCCCTGCTAAGCCTTTAGGATGTTATGGAGATGGCGGGGCATTGTTCACCGGGTCAACAGAAAAAGCTGAAATATACAGATCCTTACGCTCACACGGGAAGGGTTCCGAAAAGTATGAGGTAGAAAGAATAGGTGTTAATTCCCGTCTGGATACCATCCAAGCAGCTATTTTATTAGCAAAGCTAGAAATATTTGAGGATGAGATAATAGCAAGAGAAAATTTAGCTAGGAAATATAGCTCATTGCTCTCAAGGGTTGTTGAGGTTCCTCATTTAATCTCTGGTGCAAAGTCAGTTTGGGCTCAATACACAATAAAGTGTAAAAATCGAGAAAGGCTTATCTCTTTTCTTTCTGGTCAAAATATACCTACGGCTATTTACTATCCACGTCCAATGCACCTTCAAGAAGCCTACAAAAGTTTTAGTGACGGGATAAATTCTTTGCCTATCTCTGAGAATCTCAGTCAAGAAGTTTTAAGCCTGCCTATGCATCCATATATGAAGGAAGAAGTATTCGACAGAATTACAAAAGCTATATTATCAAGCGGTGTATAATCGAGTGATTATTATAATAGAATTAGCATAAATAATTTAAACAATATGATTTATATACATCTTTTTACAACCGATATTTCTGGACTAGATCTACCGTCTCTTGTTAGTGATAATATAAAAATAAGTGCTATAATTGTGCCTGGAAATCGTAAACTAAGTAAAAAAGTAGCTGAATTAAAGTCTCGGTCAGATGTTCCCATATTTATGCATGAGATGAGCTCGCTTCTTCCAGAAAACTTACCAAAAGCAGATGCTGGACTGAGTTGGCTTTATTCCCAAATCATTAATCCTATTGATCTCAAGCGATATCCTCTTGGAATTTTAAATATGCATGGAGGTAAAATCCCAGAATACCGTGGGGCAAATGTTCTTCAATGGCAAATAATAAATGGAGAGCGCCAGCTTGGTATTACTTGGCATGAATTAATAAAAGAAGTTGATGCCGGTCCTATATGGTCAGAAAGGATGATTGATATACCAGGAAATGCAAATGCACTCGAAATGAGGTTACGTATGATCTCTGAGGCAAAAGATTTATTTCCTAATGCTTGGAAGGGATTTATTAATAAAGGAGAAGACTACCGTATCCCGGATCTTAAATATGGAAGAATATGGCCGTCAAGAAAACCAAGGGATGGAAGAATTGGCAGATTTTGGACTGAGCTAAAGGTAAGGAATATGATAAGAGCCCTATGCGATCCTTGGCCCCCTGCGACTATTCAAGTAGATAAGGACTGGGTACCTGTAAGAGAAGTATCTAATTTGAGGATAAAGAAAGGTATTCCCTATGCCACTGCAGATAATACTATTATCTATCTTTTAAATGATGTTAACAAATGATTGTAGCAATACATCAACCAAACTATTTACCGTGGGCAGGATATTTTCAGAAGATTTTGAAATCTGATTTATTTATTTTTCTTGACGACGCACAGTTCACAAAAAATTCATATATCAATCGAACTAAAATTCTTCAAAAAAATAAAAATTCATGGCTTACTATTCCGGCTAAACCAAAACTTGGAACGCCTATTAACGAAGTGATGCTCAGCCAATGTGACTGGCCCAAGCGGCACCTTGATAAGCTATATAATAATTATGTTGATGCAAATGCATTTAAAACAGTTTGGCAAGATATACAAGATATATACGTTGAGTTACCAAGTAGTAAACTTGCTGAATCCAACATTTTGTTAATAGAAAGAATATGTAAGATGATGGGTATAAAAACTAAATTTTCCTTATCTTCGATGCACAAAAGTAAGAATAATTTATTTTCAGAAAAAAGATTAGTTGAGTTAGTTTCTGTCTCGGGTGGATCAGTATATCTTTCCGGGAGGGGTGCTTTAGCTTACCAAAATAAAAATACTTTTGATATATCTGGCATAGTTCTTGAGTATAGTGAATTTGAACCAAAACAGTATACACAGATAGCAAAAGACTTTGTTCCAGGTTTGAGTATTTTAGACGTTATATTTCATTTAGGTTGGCAGGGCGCCACTGATTACATATCAGTCTAGGAGTAATTCTTATAATGCACAGAGTTTTGTGTCTTGATATTGAGGGTGGTTATGGTGGATCATCAAAAAGTTTATTTCAGTCAATTAAGAATCTTCCACTGAATAAAGTCAAACCTGAAGTCTGGTGCAGACGTAATGGGCCAATTCAAGATGAATATAGGGCTCTTGGTGTTCCTTGTAGAGTCATTCCTGAAATGTCTCATTTATCAGCACTACCAAAGTTATCTAGAAATATTTATATCTTTTCAAAGGAATTAAAAAATTTTAACTCTAAGAGGCAGTTCCGAGAGAAACTCGCTAAAGAGGTTAACGCACGTTTTGACTTAGTGCATTTCAATCATGAGTCTTTATTTTTATTATCCCATTGGCTTAAAAAGAGAACAAACGTACCTTTCACTATGCATATACGAACGAACCTAGTGCCTTCAATATTTTCTCGAATACAAGCAAAGATAATACAAAATTCTATAGATAGATTGGTATTTATTTCCGAAAATGAGAAAATGTCATGGAGTAAATTAGGTCTTAATACTGACAACTATTCAATAATTTATAATATTTCTGGAGGCTCAGATAAAGAACTGGCATACAATACCCAGATACCAAAAGACAATAGATTAAAAGTAATAAGCCTTGCTAATTATGCGTGGGTGAGGGGTGTAGATCGTCTAATAGATGTTGCAAATGAATTGGCAAATAGGAATCGCAGTGACATTTTATTTATTGTTGCCGGCGATATGTCTCTCCGTGGTTCACTGCCTAGTTATCTCAAACAGATTGCAAGGGTGGGAGGTGGTCTAGAAGATTACGTAGAATCTGCTGGACTAAGCAAGATGTTTTGCTTCCTTGGTCATATACCTCAACCAGACACCGTTTTATCTCAATCAGATCTTCTTCTTCGACTAAGTAGAGAGAATAATCCATGGGGGCGTGATGTAATTGAGGCGCTAGGAATGGGAGTTCCAGTTGTGGCTACTGGTAGCTATGATCGCTTTATAAAACATGGACTTAATGGATACCTCATAGATAGCTTTAACCCCCAAAAGGTCGCGGATTTAATAATAAATTTTGCAGATAATCGTACATTATCAAAGCACATGGGGGAGCATGGAAGAGACCATATAGCAATACTATGCAATGGTAAGGATAGGGCTAATGAATTAGCTGAAGTCTGGAAATCTGTCATAAGTATATGAGAAAAAAAATTATTTTCATATTACCCTCTTTCTCTGGTGGTGGAGCTGAGCAAGTAATAATAACTCTTATCAATCATATTAATCGTGAAGAGTTTGATCCTATTTTAATTGTAATAAATGAATCGGGGCCACTGAGGTATAAACTAGAGAGCGATATAAGAGTTATAGATCTTAAATCAAAGCGGCTTAGATCAGGATTCCTAAGTTTGATATTGATGTTAAGAAGCGAATCTCCAGAAATTATTATATCAACATTTGGCTATCTTAATGTATTTCTTTTAGCTATTAGACCACTTCTCCACAGTCGCCCACGTATAATTATTAGGGAGGCTAATACGCCCTCAAAAAGTATTAGTTTCAATAGATATAGTCTATTTCTAAAGTTTCTTTATAAAAGACTCTACAAAAAAGCTAATAAAGTAATTTGTAATTCTGACATTGTTATTAGAGAAATTTCAGAAAATTTTAATGTACCAAGCCCAATAGTTTATAAATTACATAATCCTATCGATACAATGCATATACAGAGTGAGGCGAAGATTCTTTCACAGTTAAGGAATGAAAAGTTACAATTCGTTGCTGCTGGCCGCTTGTCTTATCAAAAAGGTTTTGATCTTCTGATAGAAGATTTCTCTAGATCACCTATTAATTATAATCTAACAATTCTAGGTTTGGGTCCAGATCATGATATTCTAAAGCATGCAATACAAAAACATGGTTTAGAAAAACGAGTGAAACTAGAGGGGTTTCAAGAAAATCCATGGTCTTTTTTTGCTAGTGCTGATGCTTTACTTATATCTTCTAGATGGGAGGGAATGCCAAATGTGGCTTTAGAAGCATTAGCTTGTGGCACACCCATAATAGCAACTCCTGAGTCTGGAGGAATATTAGAGATCAAAGAAAAATCTGTGAGAGGTAGTGTAACTATTGCAAGATCTGGAAGCGAATTTGTCGATGCCTTATTGAGTGTTAAGAAATTAGGAAATAAAAAAGTCAGGCCTAGTTTACTTGGAGATCCCTGGGATATATCAAGGATAATTAAAGATTTTGAAAAACTTTTAATTGCTACGGATTAAGACTTTCTGGCAATTAAGACGCAGCCTGAAATTGCCAGTGAATTATCATCTATTTTTTTGTATTTACCTGTAAGTTTTTTTCTAATGGAATTAACATGTTTAATTGCTTCCAGCCTTAATGGGCTTGGTATTTTATCCCAGCTTGTTGGTTCAATTTCTTTAGAATAACCTACAAGTCGGGAAATGAGTATTTCACCTTCTAGTCCAGAATTTTTAAGCCAGTTATCATAATCCGAAGAAAGAATTCTATTAGGGCGACCTGCATTTTTGGTCATAAGTGACCACATTTTATCATTAATAGTAAAATGAGTTAATGGGTGATGATTTGAAAACATTCCATGGTCGCGAAGATCTATTCTATGAATTAATATTCCTCTAGGACTAAGGCAATTTATCATACTATCTAGTGCACCAAGTGGGTCATAAAGGTGCTCAAGTACTGCACGAGATAAAATGAAATCAAACTTCAAATTTGTTTCCTTAAAAAAAATCTCTGCTGCTACTCCAGGGTGATAATAGAAGTTCTTGATAGATCTTTCCGATGGTGGGCCATCAAAAAGTTCCTGATAACCGTCTTTTTTATAAAGAGCCTCATAAATACTTAGCATATTATCTTTACTACGTTGAGGTTCCCAACGATCAATCGCATGAACTGAATTAGCGCCCTCTGATAGCATAGTTAACGCAACACCAAAGTTATCACCGGGTCCAATCTCTGCTATATTTCCACTAAGTTTATCAACTTTTCCATATTTTAAATAATCTCTATGGACTTTTTCAATATAATCTAGAGATTCATTTATACGTAGATTAGCATGTCGAGATCCGGAGGTTGTCGATAGGTTGCCCATAGAAAGCTGAAGTCCGGAAAGCCAGTTATCTAGCATATACCAAACACATGTTAGCTTCACATTAGACTTTATAATTTTTCGTATGACCATAATTTAAACATCTTATTGAGAGTAGTAATTGAGAGATAAACTAACAAAAATTCAGCCGCGCGTCATGCATATCATTACAGGCCTTGATGTAGGTGGTGCTGAAAATCAGCTTATTTTACTAGTTAATGAGCGTCAGAGAAGAGGATTTAACGATATTGTCGTTAGTTTAGCTGCTGGTGGAACATTGAGTAATAGACTTTCAAAGTCCGGGGTAGTTTTACATTCCCTTGGTATGAATCAGAAGTTTCCTAGTCCTGTATCGTTCTTAAAATTAGCGAGTCTTATTAATCATTATAAGCCTGATATCATTCAGTCCTGGATGTATCATGCTAATCTCGTTGCTGCTCTTGTTTTGGGGCTACCCTTTGTTGGAAGAAGGGCAAAATTAATATGGGGAATAAGGTGTTCAGATATGGACCTAAAAAGCTATAGTCTATCTTTTCGTCTAGTTTTTAATATCTGTAAAAGTCTCTCTCATTTACCGATAGTAACATTATCAAATTCCCAATCTGGGAAAGTATTCCATACTAATTTGGGATATAAGTCAAAAGCTTGGCGTGTCATAACTAATGGGGTTGATATAGATCTCTTCCGTCCAGATCAGACAATGCGAGTAAGAAAAAGAAAAGAATTAGATATATCTAATAATGAATTTGTGATTGCACATATTGGAAGAGTTGATCCAATGAAAGATCATAATACATTTTTATCTGCCCTTGATCTATTACCAGAAGTTACCGGACTAGTAATTGGTGAAGGAACAAATTTATTACCCCCAGGTAAGAGATATAAGCGTCTTGGTAGGCGTTCTGATATTGCTGAATTATTAGCTTCTGTTGATTTGTTAGTATCAAGTTCGGCCTTTGGAGAAGGCTTCCCAAATGTTATAGTTGAAGGCATGGCATGTGGATTACCTATTATTGCAACGCAAACAGGAGATTCTCAACAAATTTTATCCGATATTGGCAATAGAATAGTACCTGTGCGTGACTCTAATTCAATCGCTACTGCTGTAAAAGATATGAAAAATATGACATCTGCACAATTATTATCCATAGGTGAGCGTAATCGGAGTCAGGTTGTCAACTACCATTCATTATCACACCTAGCTGATGAATATGGAAAATTTTATGAAGATATTTGCTGAGACTTAATATGTGTGGATTTGCAGGAGTAGTAAATTTTTCTGGTTTATCAGATGATCTAGTTCGTCGTAAGCTGGCAAGATCCGAGGAACGATTACGTCCAAGAGGACCAGACTCCAGTGATATCTGGATTGATAATCATTGCGCCATTATAAATACACGATTGGCAGTTCAAGACCTTGGTTCTTCAGCAAATTTACCGATGGTCAGGGATAATTATGTAATTGCTTTCAATGGAGAGATTTATAATTTTAAAGAATTGAGGTCACAGTTAGAGAAAGAAGGTCATAGGTTTTTAACTGGTGGTGACACCGAAGTATTATTAATTGGTTGGAAAGTATGGGGAGAGGCTCTTCTTGATAAGCTATGTGGTATGTTTGCCTTCGCGATATGGGACAAAGTATCAGAATCTATATTTCTTGCACGTGATAGATTTGGAAAAAAACCATTACTTTTCCATAGAAAGGGAAATACTTTAACTTTTGCCTCGGATCTTATTGCCTTAGAATCTCTTTTAGACCATACCCCAGAAATAGATCTAGATTCCTTATACCTTTATCTATCATTCAGGTGGCTTCCTGATCCAAAATCTATAGTTAAGAATGTTGAAAAAATACCTGCAGGTGGTTTGGCTAAATTTAACAGTAATGAATTTATCTGTTCAAAATGGTATCACCTAAACGCACAAAGTAAGAACATTGAAATTAATTCTACCTCGTTATCAAAAGATCTTGTTAATACCTTTGATCAGGCAGTGCAAGATAGAATGATTTCAGATGTTCCAATTGGAGTATTTCTGTCGGGTGGTATAGATTCAGCTTTAGTAGCAGCTTCAATGAGAAGAAATAGTGATAATGTACAAAGCTTTACATTAGGTTTTGAAGGAGCGTCAGATTATTATGAGGAACGGCCAGCAGCTAGAAAAGTATCTAGGGCAATAGGAACATCTCATACGGACTTTTCATTCTCATACAAAGATATAGAGAGAGAAATGAGTAATATCTTCTCAAGCTTTGATGAGCCATTTGCTGATTCTTCTGCCCTCCCAACATTTCTTTTATCAAGGGAAGCTAGAAAGCATGTCACTGTTGCCCTCACAGGAGATGGTGCAGATGAAATTTTTGGAGGATATCGGAAATATCAGGGGGAATTATATGCTAATAAGTATCAAAAAATTCCTAAAGTTATTCGTAACTTAATCATTGAGCCACTAGTGTCCTCATTGCCAGAGAGTAAAAGTGGGAAATTTTCTGAAAAATTTCGTTTGCTCCGTCGCTTCATATCCCATGCTGGAAAGGATCCAATAGGACGTCATTTGGGATGGTTGCAGACTATAAATGCGACAGAATTATCACAGTTATTTATAAATAAAAGTTTTTCAGAATTTCCTAATACTAGGCAGTTAATCTGTGATTATCGTCAGGAAAGTATGACCGATGACCAAATCAATTCAATGCTTTATACTGATACAGTTTTAGGTCTCGTGTCAGATATGCTTGTTAAGGTAGATAGAACTACAATGGCGGCAAGCCTTGAGGCAAGATCTCCATTTTTAGATCATCGCCTAGTTGCATTGGCATCCAGCATCCCGGGTGATAGAAAGGTTAGGCAGGGTGCTGGAAAGTGGATTATTAGGCATGCATTTTCTGAACGGCTTCCTAGTGATGTATTTAATCTCCCAAAAAAAGGATTTGAGATGCCTATCGCAGAATGGCTGACTGGTCCTTTATCAGGTATTACTAGAAGAGCCATAGATCCAACAAGGTTAAAAAAGCAAGGACTATTTAATCATTCACTACCTTCTAAATGGTACAAAGACCTTGAAAATCGTAAATTAGATACCGCAGAAAAGCTGTGGACACTTGTTGCTTTTTACGCATGGTGCGAAAATTTTAGACCGAATTTAGTAGAGTAATAATGTGATCGCCCATCATTTTGATAACTAGGGGATGAGATGAAAATTTGTCAGCTATGTGCAGTAGATTTCACTCTATATCACTTTATTTTTCCTCTAATTCGCCGTGAGGTTGAAATGGGGCACGAAGTAATCGCAGTTTGTGCCGATGGTCCATTCATAAGTAAAATTAATAGTGAAGGAGTTAGAATAAAAACTATCCCAATTTCTCGAAACTTTAATATTTTACATCATTTCATAAGTTATATGCGCTTAGTGAAATTTTTTAGAGAAGAAGACTTTGATATAGTTCATGTGCATACTCCAGTTGCGTCATTAGTAGGTAGATTTGCAGCAGCTCGGGCTGGAGTGAGATGTATTGTATATACTGCTCATGGGTTTTATTTTCATGATAGAACAAAACTTTGGAAAAGGTGGATATTCATCACCTTAGAATGGTTAGCAGGACGTTTTACAGATGTGCTTTTCACACAATCTGAAGAAGATGCTGAGGTTGCAAAACTCAATAATTTATGTCGTGGTCGAGTTATAAAGGCTATTGGAAATGGAGTTGATCCAAGAAAGTTTTGTTTTCAAGGAACAAAAAAAGAATTAAGAGAAAAAAGGCATAGAATTCGTAGTTTGTTTGATACCCCTAATGATTCTATCGTAGTTGTTATGGTTGGCCGTATGGTTAGAGAGAAGGGTTATCCTGAACTTTTTGAGGCAGTTAAGGGCCTTAATATTATTTTGTGGACTGTGGGTGAAAAATTAAAAACTGATCGGCAAGGCTCATTTAATATCCCTGATAATATGCCAAACGTTCGTATTTTGGGTTATCGTTCTGATATTTCTGATATTTTGCATTCTGCTGACATATTTATTTTACCGTCACATAGAGAAGGTATGCCTAGATCTATAATAGAGGCTATGATGGCTAGCCTTCCTGTGGTAGCAACAAATATTCGTGGTAGCAGAGAGGAAGTATTAAATGGCAAGACGGGAATTTTGGTTCCTGTAGAAAATGTTAGTGCTCTAAGAAAAGCCATCTTAGAATTATCAGAAAATTCTGAAATGAGATCTTCGATGGGTATCGAAGGTCAAAAACGAGCACTAGATTTATATGATGAAAGTAAAGTTATAGATAAACAACTAATGTATTTGAATCTGGAAAAGTAAAAATAATTCTATTATTTATCCTTTGGGCACACGCTTCAACGACCAATTCACAAGAGTTTTTTTTGCTTCTATAGGTCCCGTAATTACAATCTGATTACTTTTTCTTCTCTCCCTATGGTGTCCAGAATATATGCTGTCAGTTAAATCTATATTTCCTCCTTTTACTTTCATTTTCCAGCCAGATCCATTTGGAAGCCTAAGTAAAACTGACTGACCATTCTGAACTAGAGATACTTGAACATCTGGGTGTAGATGGAAGCGAACCGCAAAAGATCTGCCTTTTGACTCTTTTTCTGTTTCTGGCGAGAGAATATCTTGTCCTCTGACATCAGTTCCGTCAGGGGAAATATATATTTCTCTGTAGTGTATTAGACCAAAGAGATCCGTATATCCATCATGACTTGATTTTAGCCAGGTAGATCCATCATGCTCTTTTCGGTCAATACTTACATTTTTTGGCCCAATCCCCACAGCCCCACTTGGCAAAAGCTCGGATGAATTTGTATCATCAATTGTGAGAGTTGAATGAGCAGCAGTTGCTCTTAGGGCATCTCTCCATTCTGGGTCTCCGCCGCGCGATGCACCGCAATTGACAATTAAACGTTCTTTACCAACACTTAGCTCAAAACTAAGTGTTCCTGCATGAGAATGATTCCCAACCTTTGCTGGAAAACCTGTATCAATAATTAACAATGTACGACCAGCCTGAACTCTACAAAATCCTGTGTGGGGTGCGTAAGAATGTGCTCTTACCTTAGAGCTCGCACTTGTTAAAATTAGATCAATTAACCATGCGGCTTCCTCTAAACTATCATTGAAAAGTCCCATTGCTCCATCGCCATGCCTATAGCTTCTTAGCATCGGAGCCATGGTATCAATTGCTTGTGTTAAAATGTTAGTTACATTTAACTCTGCTTTTTCAACAGTTGCTTTAATTTCTATTAAATTACACATAACGTTGAGATGTGACGCTGGACTTCTCTCTATATGCCCTCCATCCGGAAGTATTTGACGCTCAATTTCAGTTATGAGCTCTTTTTCGGCAATTTCAATAAATCGTTCATTTTCTGGTATACAAATTCCGCACGCGTAGAGACCTTTGATGGCGGAAAATTTATTGCTCCCATGGGGTGTGTGGCGGATAGTCCTAGATAAGTGTCGACTTTGTAGGGCTAGGTTACTTAAAAATAGATTTTTAAAATCTTGTTTAGAGTCTGCCAGCAAAAAATTTGCATGTGCTAGCCATGCATAAAGCCTTTGTCCTAGGACATCTGGCCTCCAGGCAAGAGAGTCTAAGGATGTATGTTGGCTTACCCATTCACCAATTAGTTGTCTTGCTTTTTCTTTTGCAGATTCATTTGATACTACCTTAAGGTCTTTAAGCCATGAAAACCCATGAAATTCTATAAAACAATCTATTCCAGATATGTTGCTATTCCATTTTATAGATGTATTACATGTTATATCTTTTGTATCTAAATTATTTCTAAGATGAACAAAATTATTTAAAATAATCTGATTGCCTAAAGCTATATCACCAGGTCTAATATCAGCCGGTAAGTGAACAAGTGATTGAGGTGCTTTCCCAGATATTAATTTACGATAAGTGCTACTAGAGTAGCCAAGATTACGAATTCGGCTAATCAGAAAATCCCATTGAAATGATTTAGAGTTTTTTTTTCGTCTACGGTTTTGAGTAGTTTGTATTATAGTCATTGCAAATTTTGTTGTGCCCTTACAGCTGCACTCCTAAGTGATGCTATATTTTGTTTATATTTTGTATCTTTAAAAGTTGCAGAACCCGCAACAAGAATATCAGCTCCTGCTTTAACAGCTTTAACGGCTGTCTTTTGGTCAATCCCACCATCAACTTCTAGGTCAATATTATGACCAGAGTCATCTATCATATTGCGAACTTTGCTTATTTTTGAGAGTTGGGAATCCATAAAAGACTGTCCCCCAAATCCTGGATTAACTGTCATTACTAGAATCAGGTCTATATGTTCAATATAAGGCTTTATTAATTCTTCTGAAGTTTCTGGTTTAATTGATATTCCTACTTTTTTTTCTAGTGCACGAATTCTATCAATACTTTGTTTGACATTTGTTGTAGCTTCTTGGTGGATTGTAATTATATCAGCGCCAGCAGAGGCAAAGGCCTCAATATAAGGATCTGCAGGTGTGATCATCAAGTGAACATCAAACGGTATTTTTGTAAGAGGCCTAATTGCACTTATAACAGATGGACCAATAGTAATATTTGGGACAAAATGGCCGTCCATCACATCTACGTGGATTAAATCAGCCCCTGCTTCTGACACTTTTTGCACCTCATCTCCCAGACGAGCAAAATCTGCAGATAGAATAGAAGGCGCAATACGGACAATTTGTTGCATGGGTTCATCTCGTAGCAGCTTAATAACGTCGCTGCAAGCATGCAGCGAAAAAGCCATCTAGACCACCAAAATCAGCCCAGTGACATGGTAGAGTTTCAAGATCCATGAATCGGTTTTGAGATTCGTAAGGGGCTCCAATTCCAGAGAAATTGTAAGTTTTTCTTTCAAGTTGCGGGTTTTTATCAAGGAAAGTATTAATTTTTTCAACCCCTTCTTCTGGCATAAGAGAACATACAGTATAAACTAATTTGCCACCTGGTGCGATCATTTTTGCTGCCGCGTCTAGAAGCATATCTTGTTTTTTTAATAGTTTAGCTAAGTCAGATTGACTCCTAGTCCAAGGTACTTCTGGATGTCTACGAATTGTTCCAGTAGCTGAACATGGAGCATCGAGTAAAACAAAATCTACAAGATGTTTCGGTTTATAAACCAATGCATCGCAATTAATAATTTCTGCACATAATTTTAGTCTATGTAGATTATCTTTAAGTCTTTCAAGGCGAGAACTAGACTCTTCGACCGCTATAACTTCAGCTCCAGCACTTAATAACTGAGCAGTTTTTCCGCCCGGTGCGGCACACAAATCAACCCCTTTTTTTCCTGAAATATTACCTAGTAACTGAGCCGGCAATGATGCAGCTGCATCTTGTACCCACCAGGCTCCATCAGAAAATCCTTTTAAGGATTCAACTGCTCCAGGTTTAAATAATCTTAATGAATTATTTGGTAACCTTGTCGCAGATAAAATATCTGCCCACTTATAACAGTCTTTTGGATTTTTTAATGTTAAGTCTAAGCTTACTTCAAGTTGTTGTGCCCTAGATATTTTTCTTGTGATATGATCTCCATGGGTAATCACCATTTTTTCCCATAGCCATGGCGGCATGTTAACTTTTTCAGAATCTATATTATTAAGTTGCTTGAGGCCATCCTCAGCTATACGTCTCAAGATAGCGTTAACAAACCCTCGTAGAGGGGCACTAGAAGGATGAGCGCTGGCTAGATTAACTGCTGAAGAAACACCAGCATAAGCAGGTGTATTAAGAAAAAGTATTTGGGCCGTAGTTATACGTAGAATATTTCGGGTTATTATATGTCGAGGGTTAAGCTGTCGCTCCATAAAATGGTTTATTACCTCATCAATTTCGCCAAGCCTCCTAAGAGTGGTTAGAAGAATAAGACTTGAAAATCTACGCTCTCTATCGCTAAGATTTTTATATTGTTTGGAATAATATAAGGCGCGATCAAGAGTATCGCCATATTTAAAAACTCTGATAATGGCATCCAATGCAACATTTCGTGAGGTCTTATTCATAAGTCAGTAGTTAAGCCTTTTATGTCTAGAGGGTTACAAGATTCTTTATAAATATAAGTAGAGTAGAAAATTATTTATTTCCGGTTTATTGTTTAAGTTTATTGTGGATCTATAGCATCGCTAGTTCTAGAAAGATAAGTATAATTAAATTTTATTGAGGAATTATTATGGTAAATAATTATAAGAAAAATAAAGTTGATATACCGCAGACTGCAAGAGAAAAAGGAAAAAAGAGTAAGAATGTGAAAATCAACAATGAAAATAGTAATAAGCAGGCAGAGGATTCTGTTTCTGAATTAGGTGGTCCTGAAGGACCTGAGCCAACACGTTTTGGAGACTGGGAGCGTAATGGTCGTTGTATAGATTTCTAGTATTGCTATTCTCAATTTCAGTGAGTTTTAGGGTTAAAAGTGACAGTATTATATTTTTTTGGATTTTTAGATCATTGAAGAATTTTTTCTTCATCAGAGAACTAGTGGTGATGGCAATAATTTTGCCGGTTATTTTAGTAAGCGGCGGTTGTGCCGAAATCGTTACAGATATCTTTTCAAGTTCTTCCAACCACAAAGATAAATATATATTTAAAATGGCTGAAAAAGGCGATTCCAATGCTCAGGTTTCGGTAGGATTAATTTATGAGAGAGGATTGGGCGTAAGAAGTAATGCTAAGATTGCTATGAATTGGTATCATGCAGCAGTTGAGCAGGGCAATCCTTTGGGGGCATTTCATATAGGGTCGCTTTATGAAAGGGGGATGGGTGTAGAACAAGATTTCCAATATGCTGCAAAATACTACTCGATTGCAGCTAGTGGAGGTATTAAATCCGGGTTTAGTGCTTTAGCCTATTTGTATGAAAGAGGTTTAGGTGTGAAGAAAAATTTTAAGAAAGCATCGCAGCTTTATCTTTTGGCCAATGAGGTTGATATTAAGGATTCTGAACTTAATGGTTTTTTAAATAAGCCTTATAGTCTTAATTCGAGGTATTACCAGTTATTTTCTCCACCAAGAATATATCTGGGAAACAAATCGAGTGAAGTGAAAAGAGCAGAAACTCTAACTACTCCCGCAATTGAGATAAACCTGGATGCTATAAAAGAAGTAGGGAGCCCATAGGTACTAATTACGATTTTGACGATTTTCAATAAGGTTATCTACGACGTCTGGGTCTGCTAGAGTCGAAATATCACCTAGATTGGTAAATTCATTCTCAGCAATTTTTCTAAGTATTCTCCGCATAATTTTTCCAGAGCGTGTTTTTGGCAGGCCAGGTGAAAACTGGAGCCAATCAGGGGTTGCAATTGGTCCTATCTCCTTTCGAACCCATTTAACTAATTCTTCGTGGAGCTCCTTAGATGGTTTTTCTCCAGTATTTAAAGTTACATATGCATAGATGCCTTGGCCTTTTATATTATGTGGTGCCCCGACTACGGCGGCCTCTGCAACTAATGAATGTGCTACAAGTGCGGATTCCACTTCAGCAGTACCCATTCTATGCCCTGAGACGTTAATAACATCATCTACGCGTCCAGTGATCCAGTAGTAACCATCTTTGTCTCTACGTGCCCCATCCCCAGTGAAGTATCTCCCAGGATATTGAACGAAGTAAGTATTCTTAAACCGTTCATGGTCGCCAAAAACAGTACGCATTTGACCGGGCCAACTGTCTGCTATGCACAGTAGTCCCTGGTTTTCACCTTCAAGTTCATTCCCATCACTATCTACTAATAGAGGTTTAATACCAAAGAAAGGCTTGCATGCTGACCCAGGTTTTAGGTCGATTGCACCAGGAAGTGGTGAAATTAGAATACCACCAGTTTCAGTTTGCCACCATGTATCTACTATAGGGCATTTGGAGCCCCCTACTATGTTGTAATACCACATCCAGGCTTCAGGGTTTATGGGTTCGCCAACAGATCCAAGTAGTCGCAGGGATTTTCTGGAGGTTTTATTAACTGGCTCGTCTCCTTCTCTCATTAGGGCGCGGATAGCAGTTGGTGCTGTATAGAAAATATTTACCTTGTGCTTATCAACTACTTGCCAGAATCTAGAGGCATCAGGATAGTTTGGGACCCCTTCAAACATTAAGGTGATAGCACCGTTTGCTAAAGGCCCATAGACAATATAACTATGTCCTGTCACCCAACCTACATCGGCCGTGCACCAGTAAATTTCCCCATCTTGATAATCAAAGATGTACTTATGTGTAATGGCTGCATAAAGAATATATCCGCCTGTTGTATGAAGTACACCTTTGGGCTTTCCGGTAGACCCAGATGTATATAGAATAAATAAGGGGTCTTCTGATTCCATGGGTTCAGGAATACATTCAATCGAGGCGTCTTTAGATGCCTCATGATACCAAATGTCTCTTCCTTCAACCCAGTTAATCTTTCCTCCCGTACGTTTGACTACAATTACTGATTTAACACCCGGACATCTTTCAAGAGCTATATCGGTATTGTCCTTTAAGGGGATAATTTTTCCACCTCGTAGTCCTTCATCGGAAGTTATAACACAGCAGCTGTCGCAATCTAAGATACGGTCAGCGAGAGAATCTGGAGAAAATCCACCAAAAACTACCGAATGTACTGCGCCTATTCGTGCGCAAGCAAGCATCGCAATTGTTGCTTCTGGTATCATTGGCATATAAATCGTAACTCGATCGCCTTTCGATATACCTTGATTTTTTAGTATATTACCAAGCTTTGAAACTTCCTTATGAAGTTCTAAATAGGTTATTTTTTTATCTTCAGTTGGATCATCGCCTTCCCATATTATTGCTGTTTGGTCACCTTTTTCTTTTAGATGTCGATCAATACAATTAACACTTACGTTTAACTTTGCGCCTTCGAACCAACGTATTGAAACATTGTCATCAAATGAGGTATTTTTTACAGTTGACCAAGGTTGAATCCAGTCAATAGCCGAAGCTTGATTTGACCAAAACTTTTCGGGGTCATTAATAGAATCAAGATACATTTTTTCGTACTGATCTCGATTGCAATGTGTGTTTTCTACAATATTTTCTGGAACTATAAACGATTTTTTTTCTTCGAAATTCATAACAAATCTCCAGATAGTCATATATTATAATTTACCATTAATATTATAGTTAAATATGAGTTTCCCAAATAACCCATTTTCTATGATGGCATAGTTATAACTATATTTTTATTCATTATACTAACATTAATAGGGTTCAAACTATCACCTTTGCAAGGACCTACAACGCATTCTCCTGTTTCTATTTCGAATAGAGCACCATGTGTAGCGCACATAAGATTTCTTCTTTCTTTATCTAAAAACTTATCAGGAACCCAGTCTAGAGGGCTGCCTGTATGTGGGCAGCTATTTTGGTAGGCATATATATTATTGCCCTTTCTAGTAATAAAAATAGGAATTTTTTTGGACCCCTCAAGGATTTCAAACCCTTTTGCACTTCCATCAGGTAGGTCAGCTAGAGTGCAGATGATAAGGTCTTGATATTCACATTTAGTCACGTGCTAACCCCGCCCATCTTGCAAATAATTTTCCAACTACGAGTATCTATGGGCATCACTGAAAGGCGAGATTGTCGAACAAGAGCAATATTTTGTAGAGATTTTTTACCTTTAATATCTTCTAAAGAAACTGAAGATTCCAGTGGCTTTATAGCTTTTACATCTACCATACCAAAGCGGCCTGAATCATCGCTTGGGTCTGGATAATATTCTTTAACTACTTCAACAATCCCAACAATCTTCTTTTCATTAACAGAATGGTAGAAAAAACCTTTATCTCCTATTTTCATTGCTTTCATATTGTTACATGCCTGGTAGTTGCGAACACCATCCCACTCCGCGGTTGATTTTTTACTATCTACCTGATCTTGCCAAGACCAGGCTCCAGGCTCAGATTTAAAAAGCCAATACGCCATATAGTAATTACTCCCTTATTGTACAAATACTTGTATGGTTTATTTTTAATCAAATTTCTATCTGATTAGTTAGTCAAATTTATTATAATTTTAGAGGTCTATTTAGAAGTCCAGAAATAGCCTCATCTATACTAGCTTTATTATTCAGTACACTCCAAGTGGCATTAATGATAGGCATTTCTACATCATATTTTTTTGCAAGGCTCATTATGGCTGTAGCGCTATCTACTCCTTCTGTAATCTTATCACAATTGGCTAGAAGATTTGGCAAAGTTTTTCCTATCCCAAGGCTTTTTCCGAGAGAATAGTTGCGAGATTTTTCACTTGTGCAAGTTAGTAATAGATCTCCTATTCCAGATGGACCAATTAAAGTTTCCATCTGAGCACCTTTGGCTAAAGCAAGGCGAGACATTTCCATAAATCCATGAGTAATAATAGATGCTCTAGCATTATTCCCCAAACCTTTTCCATCTGATATGCCAGATGCTATAGCAAGTACATTTTTTACAGCACCTCCAATTTGAGCGCCAACTAAGTCGGTCGAAAAATATGGACGGAAATTTTTACTACTAATAGCATCGATTAATTGTTCACCAATAAATTTATCATTGCATGCAAGCGTGACAGTTGCAGGTAATCCTACGGCGACTTCTGCTGCAAAAGTTGGGCCAGATAAAACAGCTATGGGGTTGTTAGGTAGCTCATTTGAAATAATTTCAGATAATAAAAATCCAGTTTGTATTTCAACTCCTTTAGAGCAAATAATAATAGGTATTTCGGCTGATATTAATGGGTGCATTAGTTTAGTTATAGATTTAATATATTGTGTTGGAACAACTAGAAAGACAGCCTGAGAATTTGCAAGACAAATTGATATATCAAGTGTTGCAACAACTGAAGGATTAATTGATACGCCAGGTAGAAATTTTTTATTCTCATTATTATCGTTTATATTATTTACAACCTGTGGTTCCCTAGCCCATAAAGAAATATTCCTTCCTTTTCGCATAAGACACTGAGCGAGTGCTGTACCCCAGGCTCCACCGCCAACTATAGAAATTTTCTTCATTAATTATTCTCTCGTAAAATAAGGGGACAAAAATTAAAATCTAGAGTAACCAATATGATTCCTATTTTACTGCATTGATCCAGGTTTGGTGAGTTATACTAAATGGCAAGTAATTGTATAAGCTGTTTTATATTTTGATAATGCTCATTTATCCTTTAATTCCTAGTTTTCCTGGGGTTCCCATTCCTTCAGGTATTATTGCGTTGGGATCTAGGGGCCACCTGGCCCTTGGTGGGGCTGAGGTATCATCTATCAGCCCCAAATCAAGCCTTTCTATTCCTCCCCATGCAATCATAGCACCATTATCTGTACATAGTGATTGATCGGGAATAATTAAGCCAATTTTTTCATTCTCTGCTAATTTTTTGATTTCTTGCCGAATCATTGAGTTTGCAGCAACACCACCAGCTACAACCAAATATGGGCTTTGTGGAAATTCACTCTTATATTCTGAAATAGCATTCCTAGTTCTATTAACTAGTATATCGCTAACTGCATGCTGGAAGCTTGCAGCAATATCATAGATATTTTCTTGGGATAATAAATTTTTATCATCAAGCTTTTGAGTTAAATGAAGTACAGCAGTTTTTAATCCCGAAAAAGAAAAATTACATCCCGGCCTATTATTTAAAGGCCTAGGAAGTTTATATTTCTTAGCAACTCCTAATTTTGCTTTTTTTTCAATTTCAGGGCCACCTGGATATCCAAGGTTTAGAAGTTTTGCAACCTTGTCAAATGCCTCTCCAGGAGCGTCATCTATAGTTGTTCCAAGTCTCCGATAGTTTCCAACTCCATAAACAATTACCAATTGACAATGTCCGCCAGATACAAGCAATAGTAGATAAGGAAATTGCAAATTTTTATCTATTAGTCTGGGGCTAAGAGCATGTCCCTCCAAATGATTTAATGCAATAAAGGGTTTCTTGTGAGCGGTAGCTATTGACTTTCCTGTCATTAGGCCAACCATTACGGCACCAATTAGTCCGGGGCCTGCTGTAGCAGCTATACCATCTAAATCCCTATAATCAATTTTTGCTACTTTCATAGCTTGATGTATAATTTTATCAATATGCTCTAAATGATTACGGGCAGCAATTTCTGGGACCACTCCGCCAAAAGGGGAATGATCACTTATTTGTGAGCGTACTATATTTGATAAAATTTCACGCTCACTATTTACAACTGCTGCTGCAGTCTCGTCACAACTGCTTTCAATTCCAAGTACTATCACTTATCACAATACTCCTAATAAACTTATTTATTGATATTTTAGACTTATTTGTGAATTTCAGTTCGAAAGGTCTTAGATACTATTTGCCAATCTCCTTCCAATCGCAAAAAAGATAAATAGTCTGTAAAAAAACGCGGAGGAATAGCAAGTTGGACTTTGGCAAAGGCAGTATTTTGATCTGCAATGTCAATAGAAATAATTCTATCATGCCGATTTAGGCCAAGATTTTCTGGAGAATTACGTTTACTAACAGCTTCTAACCATTCATCACGGGACCAATTAAGGTAGCCGCCAGTAGATGAGAAAAGATGACAATCCGGGTGGAAAACGCTTGATAGCTTTGATATGTCGCTTTGATATAGCCCATCAAAATAGTTATTTATTGCATTAGATATCTCATTAAATGAATCCGTCATGAATATTTCTCCCAATGGATAAATTTAAAATTATAAAATTAGTCAAAATTTTGTGCAATATTGCCCCAAGAGTCTAGAATAAAACCTTAAGGAAGGTTTTTTACTGATAATGGCACAATATACACCGATCAGAATTGGTACAAGGGGTAGTCCTTTAGCAATGGCTCAGGCTAGAGAAGTTGTCTTTAGGCTTGTTAAAGCTCATCCTGAGCTCCACATGTCTGGGAAAGTAGTTATTGAGTCTATCACAACAAGCGGCGATAAAATTGCAAGAGGGTCAACGTCAGATATTGGCGGTAAGGGGATTTTTGTTAAAGAGATAGAAGAGGCATTACTCGAAAATCGTATAGATATTGCCGTACATTCGATGAAAGATGTTCCTTCTTCTTTACCTGACGGTCTTATCATAAATTGTATTTTACCTAGGGAAGATGTAAGGGATGTACTAATTACTAAGACACCTTATGATATTACTAGTTTGCCATACGGTGCAAAAGTGGGGACCTCTTCTTTACGAAGAAAATCACAATTATTAAGAGCCCGTCCAGATTTGGTTATCCTCCCAATAAGAGGTAACCTACATACTCGTTTGAATAAAGTATTAGATGGGTATATGGATGCTACGCTATTGGCTCTAGCTGGCCTCCGAAGAGTTAGCCAATATCAGAAAGAATGGACTATTTTAGATCCATCTGTGATTTTACCAGCGCCCGCACAAGGTGCGATAGGCCTTGAAATACGCG